>MDSV01206037.1_pt1 | contig 23093 bp, 4 predicted proteins | sample 810851 | NCBI WGS metagenome assembly MDSV01 (sample SAMN05326640, study PRJNA326480) | marine metagenome | isolation source: seawater | place: Atlantic Ocean: North East | collected 2012 | reverse complement strand
TAGCGGAGTAGTTGCAAGTAGTTACAATATTGGAATCGGCTATGCTACTGGAGCATCTTCTAGTGGTAATTATAATCTATTGATAGGTAATTCTTTAAACGCTGTTAACGGAGAAAGTTATAAATTTAAACTTGGAGCTAATAGTAGCAATGTATTGATGAGTGGTTGTACTGGACCACTAAATGCAGACAGAGTTTTATTCTTACCAAATGGAAAATTATCTGTACAAGAAGATAACAACAAAAGCTTATATCTATCTAATAACTTAATTAAAGTAACCAATCACAGTTCTGCAACTCAGTTACCTCCAGATTCCCTTAGTTTAGATTTTTCTCATTCTGTTAGTGGAGCAAGATTAGTTGAGTTTAATCATGCCGCACCCCCTATGAGTGGGTTTAAAGGCTTTGGGGTTTCTAATCCAAACTATGCTGAACCCGACATGGCGAGACCTTACGTTGGAGTTTCTGGCGATATTAAGCTATTGGGATCAATCAGATTTAGTAATGGTGATTCTTTAGATAGCACAGATGATATCAGTAGCCTTTCTGAAAGTGGCGCTTTTGTTAGTGGGGTTGTATTTTCTACGCTTCCAAAATTTAGAGAAGGTTTCATGATAGATAATGTTGGGACAGCTCCTTTGTTTACTAGTCCAACTAGTGGTTTCATGACAGTATATGATCAAAATGGATCAACATCAGAAGGGGTATTTATTACCAATAGAGATAAACACTCTAGTCTTACAAGCGGTGATTATGTAGTGGCAATTAATATTAACAACGAGTTTAGACCATTATGGATTAATAACGAAGATTTAGCTTGTAATACATGCTGTAAATAATAATGTGGGGTTCATAGGATGGCAAGAGGAAGAAGAACCAGATGCGATAAGCCTAGCAGCCCATTTGTAGAGTATGTTCCAAATGTAACAACTTCTACAACTACTTCTACTACGCAAACACCATTTATCTTTATTCCAGAAAGTGGAGTTACTTGTCCAGTTTCTACAACTGTGACTGAGCAAGAAGTTGAAGTTCTAAAATGTCTTTGCGGATCTATGTTTTTCCCAAAAGGTTCTGAAAGCTCTCTTATAGTTAATAGTACCCACACTCTTGACCTACAGCATACTGAGGACGTACTGGTTGCTAGCGAACAAGAATTTAATACTAAATCAAGTGTGTTGACTAGCGGCAGCGATGTTTTTCTTAGCGCTCTTACTGTTAAATTTGCAGATAAATATCTTACAAATAAAATTACTGTAGATGGCGCTATTAAAATTATAATTAAAACAGAAGAAGGTAAAGTAGTAGCCACTAAGTATATAAATGATTACACAGACAAAACAATTTTAGATAATGGCGTTATACAGTTCTCTCCTAGTAATATACATAAAAAAGTCAAACTTAATAATAAATTTTTAAGATTAGAAGTAAAGAGCATATGTGATAGAACCTCTGTTCCTGCGTGCGATTTCCTTCCCACTGTTTTTTCTGTTGAGCCTATCTGTGATAACATATGCGCTGAGTATGTAGAATCTTATATGAGATGTTTACCCGTTGGCGATACATTTATACCTTGTGAAGATGCGTTTACTACCACAACAACAACCACCACTACTGCTACCCCAACAACAACAACTGAGCCACCAGTTATTACCACAACGACAACAAGTACAACTACCACAACAACTACCACTACCACAACCACCACAACCACCACAACTACCACAACTACCACTACTACCACAACAACTCTGTGTCCAGATATTCAAAGCTCTGGACCACCCGTTACTGTAAGGTTTGGAACATATACTATTCCCGATCAATTAGAAGTATTTGATGTGTGCGAAAGTCCTGAAGTGTCGCTCTTTGATACTGGGGAAATTAGCACTGGATCTCCATCTTTCCCCGGAACTGGTTATCCCAGCGGCTACTACGAAGCAACAATTAACAAGTGTCCAGAGTGTCTTAAATTCTGTGTTACAGCTGATAATGCTGGTACTGCGTGGTGGATCGAAGTCTTGGATAGCGCTGGTTCTGGGGTGATAAGTTTAGCTGGTGGTCAGAATAGTAGCGACGGAGTTTGTTACGGACAGACTTGTACTATACCTACAATGTCTCAGTCTGATACAGAAACATATGGAACATTTGGAGGAAATGCAGCTAGTTACAGTACTAGTCTAGGTTTTGCTAGTAGTATTAACAGGCCATTTGGTTCAACAAGCGATGCCATCTTTACGTATAAATCTTCTGCTCTTCAAAATGAGGTAGCAGCTTTTGGTCCAACCTGCGTTTTAATGACAGAGAGTGCTAATGATGATAATTACGATACTGACGAGTATGGAGGAAGAAGTAAAGGAGCAGCAGTGTTTGTAATTTGTAGCGGTGGAAGATATTGGGACTTTTCATCTCATGTTGACTATAATAGTTTTTGGGTTGGGTATGAATTACTCGATGACGATACTGGTGAGTTTAGTTTCAGCAGTGGTAATTATAGTTATAGAAAATGGGATGTTTGTCAGGAATATACTGCTGATGGCGCATCAACTATAGCTAACTGCGTTGGAAGAACCACGACGTTAAGATACAATACTCCAGATCCAGCTTTTCCCACACCTAATAATTAGGATATAAAATGTTAGAAGTAGCAAAAATAAAAGTATCTAATAACTTGCAAGGCGTTTTTAATTTAACGCTTGAGGGGGAATATGCTTCTTACTTTGAAGTTCAAGGCACTACTTTATTTATGATAAAGCCTATAGAAGACATTGGTACGTATGCTATTACTGTTGTGGTAGAAGATCCTTTGGGTAGATTTGATATGTTAAGAGCAGACTATGTTTTTAACATAGGGTGTTGTCCAATTTCTACTCGCCCAACGACAACAACTCCTGCTCCAGCATCTGCACCAACTGCGCCTGCACCTTTACCAACTGAAGATGGTCCCGAGGATCTTTCAACAGCTAGAATACTTGGTATTATGGAAGGATTACCAGATGTTCAGAGATATGCAATGAGGCGCGACACCAATAGAAATACAGAGTACTACGAAAGCCCTAATTATAAACTTTCTAGCAATAATGTATGGACTAGTGTTAGAAATTATGATTCTATTTTTACATATCCAGACGGAACTACATTTATACGCGAAGGTAGAACTACTGGTAGCAATAGTTATGTTAGTCCAGACGGCATTATGCATAATATTAGTTCGTCACTTTTCATAACCGATTTTGCCTCAAGCCGCAGTCAAGCAGCTTTTGAAAATAAAAAAATGGACTATCCGGGTTTGTTTAACGGGATGATGTTTAACACAAACAGTAATTTTTTATATTATATTGATCCAAGCACAGGATATAGCGGTCCTGAAGATCTAATCTCACTTGGAAGTTACCGTGATGATATTTCAGGTTTTGTAAAAGAAATTCTTTCCCCTTCAGATGCATCGTTGATTAATGTAAATGCAACGGGAAGGTCTCGATCACAGTTATTTCAAAGGATGTTTAATGAAAACTCTTCTACCAATGTCTTTAGATTACGCTCGTATCATAATCTGGTTTATGGTCAATATAGAAATATTGCAAATAGTCGTGCTTTAAACGGTTTACTTTCTAGAGTCGTCTACGTTGATGATTATTACGAAGAACGAAATTGGGGAAAGTATATTGCTGGAATACCCTTGGAGTATCCTAGCTCAAGAAATTACTACAACAGAAGGTCAGACGTACATAGAATCATTGAGTATTATGGGCTTTTATATGGGTTAGAAAATCTTTCTTTAGACAATCGCTATAGAGAGTCGTACCTGTATGCCGATGATACTCGTTTTGACATTGAAAAGAATGGGGTAGGATTCAAAATAAATTTTTATAGGGAAAAATTCCACATCGTCGCTGTTCTTTACGAGATACCTAAAGCTCTTTACGACAGAGAAAGAAGTTCTAGAAGATACAGTATTTTTCCACAGCTAATTGTACACGAGCAACAGTATAATGCATCTACAGGCACTACTAAAACAGTCAATCCTAATGCTAATTTTTCTGGTAGAGGAGTTTCTGCTCAGGTAACTAGACCTACGATTGATAGTGTTAGAATTAGACAGGCAGGTAGTCCGTTTAATGAGCTTGTTTCTCCCGGCAATATAGCCCTAATTGCTTATTATAGAATAGATGATGAACTTGCTAAGTACGAAGCAAGCTTTTTCCCCAACACGCTTGGTCCAGTTAGAGATAGGCCGCAGGAAGAGCAGAATCTAGTTTTAGAGGCTCGATTATTTAATGGTGATTGGAATGAATCAATGAGACTTGATGGCAGTAATGTGCTTGATCGTCGTTTTGCTGAAAGTTTTGTTTATTCAGAATTATGTGGCGCTACGGGGTATAATAGTGTAGACACTGTAACAGCGCCAACGCCTAGCACCACTACTGAGCCTCCTGTGGTGGACGACGTAGAAGAAGTTCCAGAAGAAGAGATCGAAGTATTTAAAATGGGAAATCTTAATATAGATAATTAATATGGCCTATAATTTTACAGATAAATATCCAGACATTGCGGACATTGATTTAATATTGTCTCACCAGTTGGTGCAGCAAATTTTCCGTTTGCACAGTACTCAATTTGAGGGGTCTCGCGCTGTTATTGTAGACGATGAAGTAGAATTTGAAATGGTTAATACCATACCAGATTCCTTAAGAGAAATAAGCAACAGCAGGATATTGGTTAGATATGTTTGGACTCCAGACGAAACCACCTCTGAAAGATTTACATATGATTTAGCAGAAATGGAATTGCCACCTATTGTGCCACATTCTTTTTCCTCATTTGCTATGAATCCAGAAAATGAGTATAAATTTAGTACTCCTTTAGTTGCTACAGCTATAGATGGATCTAGTGAATATTTAAGACATGGTTATGGATATTATAGATTTGAGTTTGCGTTTCTTGGCGGTAGAAGTGTTGGCCCTTCTAATCCAGCTCGTGGAGACCTAAGTGACTACATTAGTACAGATTTCTTTAAAGTAGAACAAGGCTTTGAAAAATCTAATTTTCAATTAACACAAACAGAATATCCTTACCCAACTACAACCACAACAACATTAGCCCCTTTAGTCGCTTATCCAACACCTGAAATTTTAAACGTAGGAACTTTTGAATTTATTCAATTTAATGTTTTACTTTCACAGCTACGTGACGGTACAGAAGTTTATAAAGGTGGAGACGTAATTAAAGGAACATCTGAAGCTGGAATAGTAAGTGACTATTATTACGATAATGATATAAAGTCTGAAAAAGTATTAGGAATTGTAACACCAGAAACAAATGAATGTGACTTTTTAAGAAATCCAAATTCAGACGATAACTCTACATATCGTTCATTGCCTCAAAATTTTACCTCCACTGAATTTTACTTAAATGCAAAAATACCTAATTTTTCACAAGTTTTAAGTAAACTAAAAGAACAAAGTTCGTCAGCCCTAAAGATTTTTGTTGACGTTGAAGCAAAGGATGATGAAGATCCTACATTTAGTAGAATAGATACTTATACAATTGATATAAACAATGTATCTGATGAAGATGAAAAAACCTTTATACTTAGATTAGATAATATTGTTGATCATAGTAAATTAATTTTTAGTGAAGTTTTCTTCAGGTTAATATTGCGAGATGAAGAAGATATATTACTTGATTCAGATTATTCAAATGAATTTAGCTCCAACAGATTATGCAATGGAGATTTATTTGGAGAAGTTACCACAACATCTGCCCCAACCACAACATCAGCTCCAACTACAACAACTACTACAACACCAGAGCCTCTTCCTATTACCACTTATTCAGAGGTAGGTTCTTTAGATCCATACCTACCAGTGGGTTTTGAACCTGATATTGGCAAATTTGGTTTAGCTGTTTCTGTTAATAGGATTGGAAATATTGTGGCAGTTTCTAATCCTTACCACAATGGCGATTCTAATTCAGACGAAAAGTATGGATCAGTATATGTGTACATGTGGAATGGAGCAGATTGGTATACATTCGGAGAATTATTCGGCAGTCAAAGCACTGCTTTTGGTAAGTCCATATCCTTAAGTGGTGATGGATTTTTGCTAGCTGTTAGTGAGGGAAATTATATAAATTTATATAAGTACGATTTATCAATTAATATTTGGACTCTTTTTGAGTCAATAGAAGTTGAAGAGCAAGGCGCAAACAAGATTGTTGATGTTTTACATGTTGAGTTTGATATCGTTCGTGGCGATACTTTGGCGGTTTCTTATTCACTTGAAGACTCTTCTGTTTTTCCTAGACAGTATGTTTCTAAGTTTTCTATATATAGAATTGGTCAAAATGGTAGCTATGATAAAGTAATAGAAAATTTTACAGATGAGCTATCTACATCTATTTCTGATATTAATAATATATTTGTTTCTAGTGATTCTATCAATCAGATTGATACAAATCTGCGAAATAATTTTAGACAGCTGGGTGATAAATTCAACTTTAAGGCTTATGATACAGCATCAGATACTGATGGAAATATAGTTGCATTTATTCTACCTCAAAACGAAAGATTTGGTAGTTGGCCCATAACTCATGGTGGTCTTTTGATAGTCAAGGTTTTTCAAAGAAAAAATGTTACATACGAACAATTAGGCTCTAACATTTTAGTAGACAATCCTCGTAACTATCTAAGAAATAATGCTGACCTTAATTTTACAGGAGACGGTGGTAATATACCATCTAATGATTTAATAAAAATAAATGCTGATGGTAAATTTATAATTGTTAAGTCACTACATACTATTGATCTTAGTCAAGTTGGTAAATTTGGCTCAATTAGCGTTTATGAATACGACCCAAGGATAGAAGATTGGGTAGCTTCAACAAACACAATACAATTGGACGATTCTGAAGATTATGTAGGTTTGAATTTTGGTCAAAGTTTTGATATTGCTAATGACGCAAATATTATTATTGCCGGTAGCAACAATACGGTTGATGGACAGCAAGGTGTTTGTAAGGTTTATAAAAAAGATGGATTCACAATACCAACAGTATTTAATGTTCCCGGTATTTTTCCTGAACATATGCCTACCACAACCACGACAAGACCTCCGCTAATTCCAAATACCACCACTACTACAACTACTACTACCACTACTACAACCACAACTGTAGCACCTGTTATTGGAACTGAATTTCTTATTACTAGAAATGTGACAAACGTTATCGGTGGTGGTAATTTCTCAGGTGGGATAATACCATATCCGGGGCAAAACTTTTCACAATTCCCTGAGTATTTGGGAAGTCAACAGCATTATTATTTTCAAAAAGATATTCGTTTTTTCTTAAGGAGTGGTGGGATTCGATATGTTGGTTTTGCTGCGCATACGCCATACTTTTACCAATGGGTTGACGATGAAAATACTGATTTGCTTTATGGTAAAACTTCTGATGGCTTTTTAAAATACAGGCTTTCTTTGTCTGATATTGGTCAACGTGACACAAGTATAAAAGGGAATGCTGGTTATAGAGGGACGAAGACAAGATATTTTGATTTTTATAGTAGAGAGGTTGACGCTTTTTTCTTTCATCTTGAAAATGATGTAACATTTGTTGGTTTCGCTTATCCTGAAGCCCTGAAACCTGATGGCAGTCCTAATACTGTTATGTCTACACCTTTCGGGCCGTATGGTGGTAGATACGGAGATGGACAAGCTGGCTTTTACGGAGGGGGAAGTAACTCTCAGTTCTGGCAAACGAGGGTTGAAACATTAGATTTTAATGGGCGTAGCGTTGATATATTTGTTGGACATGAAGTAGAGTTAAATCTTGATCCAGATTCAGTTGGTGTATTTGTTTTTCTTTGGAGAACGCCCACTGGAGACGAAGCCGGTTTATCGCAAGGCCATATAGCTGATGGTTTTTGGATCTTCAATCACACAGCTACAGAAGCTCAAAGAAATGCACTTAGAAATACAATACCAGAAAATTTTCCTACGCAGGCTACAACAACGACTACAAGTACAACTACAACAACCACCACCACTACAACCACTACGACGCTTGCTCCAGAACTCACTGGCACAATATACAACGCAACTAATGGCATTGAACCCTTTGATCGTTTTAGGGCAGACAGTTTAATAACACGAGATTATAGAGGTATTAATCGTACTACAAGAGAATCAAATATTATTGGCACTGACGGTAACGGTAGACACTATGAATTTGATAATATAGCAATAAGTAATAACGGTGAGTACATAGCTTTTACACATGGTCATGATAATCAAGGTAGTTTTAGTAATTCACAAAGCGCTTTCACTACAAACGTTTCGGTGTTAAAGAGAGGTAAATATTTTAATTTTGACACAAAGACTTATGAAAGTATCCCAAGAGATAATAATGGCAACCTTATATTTAAGACATCTGAACTTCAATATGGATATTATCAAGATGTTCTTTTCGAGGGCGCTGACAAAGATTTTCCAAATTTGCAAATCGAAAATGCTTATCCTCATGTAAGACTTACTTTTAATGATAATAATAATGGTGCTAGGCTATATTCATTGGCAAATGATAATGTTGTGCGTCTTCCTGATGGCTCTGAATTTTTTGTACCTCTTTTCAAAAACAGGGGACAGCGGGGCGAAAATCAGGCTTACGTTTTCCAAAGGAATGGATCTTTACAATTATCTGACCATTACCAAGGTGGTATGTCTAGCAAATCTATACTTGTTCGTCATGGTCTTGCGCCAAGGGACGAGTCTTCAAATAAGACAGAGCCAAATGATTTGATAAAACTAGACATCTTTGATAGTACTCATGACAGTGATAGATATTCTGTTTATGGTCCGTATGGCAACCTCTTCCCAGTTTATAGCCCACAACACCCTTTGTATCGTTTGGCTACTGGTAAACCAAGTGTTAATGGACATGATCACGGGTACATTCCTTACCTACCTTCAACGTCAGTTTATCCTTCCGCTTTTGGTGTTACTCATCGTAGGTACTTGGGAGAAGTTTCTGCAATAAGTGGTAATGGAAAAGTTATTGCTATATCTATTGATAATTACAAGAATTTTACAGAAACTTATACTGAATCTGATATTCGAGGAAAAGCAGTACACATATACGAGTGGGGAATAGACGCACGAAAACCTAATGCTAATCCTGAAACTGGTAGAGATACAGGAACCATTATTCCCCAACCACGATGGTTACTAATAACTCATCAAATACAACTTACACATCCAGATATGGATAGTGGTGAAATTTCGCCTTATCTTGATGAAGCATCCACTGTCAGTAGGCCGTATACAGTTCGTGTGATTGCATCAAAACTTAGCCATGACGGTAAGAGACTAGTCATCGCCTATTCAGCCACTACAGAAGTTGACGGAGAAGAGAGGACAGCACAGACTATTAAAGTATACGACCGTGTTGTAACTTACGCAGACCCTTCATCAGTTCCAAATTTCGATAACTACAAAAGCAGAGAAGATGTTGCTAATGACGAAGTTCCAATAGAGATGTTTAGTCAAGCATTTAACGTACATTACATTCAGAATGTACGCGCACCGTTTGGACTAGGTAATGGCTTAGATATTAGAGATAAAGGAAATATAATTGATGTAGAAATAAGTAAAGATGGTAGTATAATAGCCATGTGCTTTGGTGCTAATTCTGAATCTTTCAGAGTGACAGACAAAGGAAGTGTTAGAGTTATAAAATTAGAAGAAACATATTCTCTACCTACTGTATTGCCAACTAGCTCTAGTCCAGAAGAATCAAGTGCCATACGATCCCTTCCAAGGCAAAATAAATGGGTAATAGCGTTTGAGCAACTTGGAGTAAATATTTTCCCTCGCCTTCGTAATCAATCTGGGCAGCTAATAAGTGATGGGTCTGAAGAAAGATTTGGATTGTCCATAGCTATGACTGAAAATGGGTCTTTGCTAGCAGTAGGCGCTAGTGCTGTACTTAATAAGAAAATTTTCCCTACAAACAACACCGTAGTTCGCGTACCAAATGAGCTTTTTGTTTATGATTTATCATCATTTACTAATACAACTCCACCAACTTTAGAACCAGAAGAAACTCAACCTGACGCTACAACAACAACGACTACAACTACTACCACAACCACTACAACAACTACGACAACAACAACTGCTATTCCATTAGTAGGAAATAATCCCAAGTGTTTGCCAGCTGTATCTTACTGGAATTCAGAATATCTTAATGCGCAACCCTCAGAAGATTTTAATACTCCGGGTCATGTTGGCGTTGTTTCTACGAATCATCAAAAGAAAATATTTGTAATTAATCCTGATAGCCCTGTACCAAGTACTAATAGAAATAATTATGTAGAAGGTTTATTTTACGCAGAACCTCATGGTATCCAAGCTCATGATAGAATAATTCCCGGTTATGATTTTTATGTTTATCCTAATAATGCGTATACTATTCACACTAGTTCTAGACTAACTAATTATTATTTTAAAGATAATCCATTTATTCATATTACAGCTTCGACAATACAGGAATTTGAATTTCCCGGCGCTGGATTACAAAAGTATTTTAGTGGGATAATTACTATTTTCTTGCGTGAGGGTTATGATACTTGGGAGGGTGAAAGCTTTTTAACATTATCAACTAAACGAGTAGTTGGCACTAACCCAAATTACATAGACGGAAAAGATGTTGCGCTTTTAGGTGTTGCAGAAGCGAATGCTCAAGGTTTCAATTGTGCCAGCCTGAATCAAAAAAACGAAGTTTGTTTAGATTATGATATTGATGTTGGCGTTGAAACTGTTGGCAGTCAACGTTACTATACTTTCAATGGGCTTTCTAGCGTAAATCATAAATTTAAATTAAGAAACGGTGTCTATCGTTTTAAAAATATCAGCACACAACACCCAATTGCTTTCTATCCAGCTGACGGAACATTAGCGATTACTCAGGGCGCAGAGACTACATTTGCTGATGGACCTCAATTTCAGTATCAATTAAATAATATTCAACATAGTAACATTAATATTAAAAAGAATATTCAAGGTGTTGATTCAGCTTATGGAGCAACTGTTGGAACAAGCACAATAGTACTAACTGTTAAAGATAATTTTGGAACAGCTAGCTATGAATGTTATAATCACGGCTTTATGGGTGGGGCTGCTAATTTAGTTTATGATAGCTCTTGTCCAGCGTTTGTTGAGCCTGAACCATCAAGGGTTCCATCTTTAACAACGACAACTACCACGACAACGAGCAGTCCCATTGTTTATCAGGAAGATCCTATATTTAACGATCCATCACTTCCAGAAGGTTATGATAATTGGGAAGATTGGTTTAGAGACCAAGCTACAACCACGACTACAACTACAGACGATCCTGCAATTGACCCTACTGCTACAACCACAACTCTTGCTCCTGTATATATTCCACTTCCAACCGTGCCAGAAGGAGAAACTTGTCTACCTTATGGCATTGTTCTAGACACAAAAAATACAAGGCGTTATAGTGAAAATCCTGACCTTCCTTATTTTAGACGTAATATTGCAAACATGAAATTTATTCATAATGTTGGAAGTTTAATTGTATCCGATGAACTAGAAATAACTGGTCATCGTGATAATATACCGGATTATTGGACTGACAGTTTTCTGGGATCTCCAAACGGTGTGAACGGCAATACTTATTTAGCCGCTTGGGGAGATGGCATGGGAGCAAAAGGAGTATTTGAAGTATATTTGCTGGATGTTCCTAGAAGTCAGCCTATAACTGACTATGACTTTAGAGATAATGCTAATATTGAATTAGTACCTTTAGATCCTGCAAAAACCGCTAGATTTATGAAACCTTATTTTGTTAATGATAAAGAATATCTAATAGATAGAGCTAATGGAAAGATAAATAATATTAGTGAAGATGAAGTTGCAATAAGGCCAAATGAAGATTCACAGTGTGATTGGTACTGGGGTAATGTTATACTAAGAATTACTAAAGGGGGTAGGCCAGAAAACCGTATTAATGCTTATCTTAAAAACTCTGGGCGTAATACTTTTATTACAAGGGATTTTATTTCTATACTTACGGGGAATGCTGAAGCATTTAGGATTTATCTAGCTAGGTCCAAGTGTATCAATCATTCTACTCCAACATACTTAAGCGATCACTTATCTAAATTAAGAAATGAAATTGAACAAGAAAAAAAACTAGAAGTTTCAGACAAATATTTCTTAGCAAAAACACACACTGTTAAACGAATATTTTTAGATTCAGAAATTAATGAAAATTCTTCAAATCAGCAAACTTTACAATCTTATTATGAAACTAGTGCAAATAAAAAATTAGTAGTTAGAAATGATGTTGATCCATTGTTTTATCCTCAATACGAAAAAACCGGAAGAAGTCTGGATGTTCGTGATGTTCGCGTGTATGATGCTTTTTCAGTGTCTTCTGGATATACAGTACATAATCGACCCAATATAAATGGCATTGCTAATATTGCTCATCAAGTAGATAATCCAGCTGTAGTATATAGAGATTATCCAGAAGATTTCGATACGACTAATAAGACACTAGATTTTGGAATGGAAGAATTTGAACAAAGGTTTGTTGCAACACTTTTTGATTCTCAAAATAGACTTATTAAAACAAGAGAAATTTTCTGCTTACCAACAGATGACGGATTTTCATATACTCAAAATAGAAATGTTTATGAGAGCGGGTTATTGAATACTATCAGCAGTCTGTCAACTAGTCCTTCCAATTTTTCTTTTAGCTCTCAAGACGACACTAGAATTTCTTTTGCAGATGATAATTCAGATTTCTTAGGCCCAATAAATGTATATAGATCTAGTATCTTTAATGATAATGAAAACGCAGACGAAATTCCTGTTGGAGTCAACGTGGAAGATACTTCAACAGACGGTGATTTTTATGCATACAGTTACCATCTGTATGGAAGATTTCCAACCATTGTTGTTAGAAGTTATGAAAATAATAGGATTTGTGCAAAAATTGAATCAACCTCAATTCTAGCAGGATCTAAATTATCTTTAAGACAACTCAATCCAAATGATTGGAGTTCAATGCCCCTACTATTGGCTGTAGCTTCTTTAGAAGGTGTTAAGGTCTATTTAATAGATGGTGGCAAAACGGGAATATTAAATCCAAAGTTGTTGTCTGAAGGAGTTGATTTTGAAAACCCATATTTTAATTTTATTAAACAAAAAGGCTATCTACCAGATGACAGAGATGCTAATTACTCTAAGCCAGAAACTTTTATCAAACCTGATGGAAATAATCCTTCAACAGTTGAGACTAAAAAAGAAAATGATAGAATAATACGATTACCAGATGAAAGAGATGTCGTTGACGACATTACCATAAGGTGGGAAAATATAGCTAAAGTAACCACTTATAATGTTATCAAATATAATGTTTCTCAAATAAATACTAGGGATATATTAATTCCAAGGCTTGGTAAAGGCGTGGAGGATTCTATTATAAACAGAGCGCAGAGGGATGTTATACAGAACTCAAATCCTTTCGCTGTTAACACAGGCAGGGTAAAAAATCTTAGAAGCCTCGCAAAAGAAACAAATGTAGAGAATATATTTGATATTCATAACATATCTGACACAGCATTTTATACTGAAAATAGTGTATTGTCTATTAAGATTAGCAATGCGGTCGCAGGCGAAAGTTTTGATATTGATTGGTGGCATAAGGGATTAAAAATTAGAAGCAGAAGACGCGCAGCAGCCAGTAGTGACGGAGTTTTAATTGATACCTTTGCGGGAGGTGGTCAATGGGTTAATCATGTTAATGAGTATGGAATTGTTTTCATGGCAGTAAATAGTATTCCAGTTCTTTCTGGAGAGGTTAAAGTTGTAATTACAAGGAGTGGTCGTTCATCCCAAACTACCTATGTCATGTCTACTAGACTTCCTTTAAACCGTTCACGAGAGGATTTGTTAAATCCAATTGATAGGGAAGATTTAGAGCAGAATAAGTATTCTAATCAATTTATAGATAGCACAGAAAACAGTGTTTTCCAAGGGCCAGTTTCTTTAATTGCTAATACAAGTGTATCAGCTAATAAACTCTATAATGGATATAAAATTAATACCTATACATCAAATGATTTTATAGAAAGCTATAAAGGAAAGAATAATGGCTGGGACAATGTTGTTCTTAGATATACAGAAAATGGAGTTGGCCCTATGCCCGCAAACTTATTACCAGAATATGATGATACTGTTTCTCAGTCTATTCAAGTACAAACAGATTTTGTCAGTTTAGCACCAATATCAACTTCTGCTTTAACAATTTCTCCAATAACTGGAGGTGGTGACGTTACGCCTGATGATACTTATGATGGCGGTGATGACGGTGGCGGCGGTGGAGGTGGCGGTGGCGGTGGAGGAGGATATTAATTATGGTTAATTATAATAAATTATCTGATGATGGAAAAATTCAAAATATTGTAATTAAAGACGGCGATCCAAACGCAATGCCCACTCTTGATGATTTTAAGATTAAACTCTTAAAAAAAGAAACGTATGTTATATTATACGGTTTCAGTTCAGAGCCAATAAACTTGACATCAGAAGATGCTCCTCCCGCCGTAATAAATGAAAAGCTTCGCTCTTATGATACTAAAAGTAGTTATTATAAGCAAACTCACCGTGAATCTATCGGTGGCGAACCTGCTGAACCCGGAAAATGGAATTCAAGAAAAAATAAAATAATTAGAAATATAAGTGCATACACCAAATCATTCAATCAACCCACAAAAATTGTTAATTATATACAGCCACCAACAACTAGCTCATCTACAGACTCAACTAGTAAGAGTAGGTCTTTTAAAGAGTCAGATATCTTACGAGATACAGATGTAGATACATTGAAAAAAAGAGTTAAAGAGCAACTTTCTGAAGGTTTGAGTACTAAAGGTTATCCAGCTTTTTCTGGTCCAATGAAAGCAAAAGTTGTTTATGGAACAGGAGCATCTTTTGGAGGTGGCTCTCATTCCAATATAAACCATCTAACTGATGGTAAAAACACCATAGTGGGTGGTGTTTACATAATGATTAAAAAGTCAGATTTCGATTCACTTAAAAGAACAAGAAGTAATCTTGGACTTTCAAACATAAGATTTGACAATGACAATGTAGGATTATATACTGACTTTACAATAGAATATGATTTACCAGCACTGTGGGAGTGTAAATTTAAACTCACTAAAAATAACGGTCAACGCTTTCATGACGGTCGTTATGATTTAAGAAAGGAAGACATACTTCTATCGCCACCTTTTTCTTATAGAGATTTAAACGACTATAATAATAACACTGGTAAGTATAACACACACAAAGGTGCTTACACTTCTTCGAGACTTTCATATAAAACTCTTAAAGATAGTATGATTGCTCGTTCATCAGACAACTCACAAACTAGAGGTTATTTCTACTGGGAGACAAAAGAAGAGCATAGAGTTCCTGACACTCTTACAAAAATAGTTACAGGAGATGTTGATTTTGTACAACTTCCAGACAGAGGCAGGGATGTTTATTGGCAACACTGGTATGGAGTAGATTTCGGTCGATTTGCTGGCGTTGACCCAGTTCAAATTGAACGTTTCTTAAGACCTTTTGCCGGTTCAATTACTAATGAGGGCATTGATGAGGGCGAGAGTCGGTTTACCTACGCTCTCAAGCCGGGAACAGATTCAGCCTATAGCTATAATTCTATTATGAATAAAATATCTCCTTTGTATTATCCAGCTACTAAATCTCCTAACGAATCAATATATTTTAAAAATGCCAGTTTTCCTAAACCTTTAGAGTCTAATGGAATTCAGTTTGTTTTCAATCCTAGAGAAGTTTTTATAACTGCTAGACGTTTCGGTAATATTTCATTTGCAGAAGCAGACTTAAAAGAGAAAGAAGAAGCACAAATATATCATAGTACGATAGCTGGACGATATGATCAATATATTAATACTATTCAAGATTACACTGACAGACAATTTAGTAGCGCGGTTAATGATATTAAAAGTGAATATGCAACATCTTCTTTCTTTGGAACACCAAAAAATAAAGGCGTAATTCAAATCTCGACTTATGACACTGGAATATTTGAACTTGAAATTGTGGAAGCTAATAAAATTAAAGTGCATCCAATAAAAGATATGGTGTTTGGTGCTTTAAAATTAAAACTATCTAAGGCTGGAATTACAAAAAGAACTTTTCGAGAAGATTTTTATCGAAAACTAAAAGAGTGGAATCAAGATAAATATGAACAAAAGATTGTTTTTACTGAGGAAACTGGCAAACCTAATAAATTAAGAATCGCTAACTTTTCTCAAGGAAATTGGATTTCACAGTGGAGTCAGGCTAGTAAAATTCAAAGTAGCTCCTCTAAAGGAGAATATCAAAATTTAGTAACTCTAGGAGACAGAAAAGAAGAAAGAACTAATAACAATTATTATGAAAATATACGTTATTCATATCTAACATACGACTCTAGGCTAAAAAGGAATGTGACAGAATTTGGTAATTTTACATACAAGGTTATTATCCGATCTGTTTACAGGGAAAAAAAGACATATGATATTTTTCACACCAGTGACAATAGTAAAGCATTAAAGCGTCTCAGTACTTACTCAACTTATTCTACTCCTGCCACTGGCGGTGGAGGTAATGCACAAAAAGATGAAACACTACCAGCTGGGCAGCAAATACCAAAACGATTAGATCCATTAGTATACAACATGGTTCCACATGTTGAATTTAATGACGATGGAACTAAGCTGTTAATAGCTCAACAATCAATTGGAAATTATAACACTTCAGATAGAACAAGATTAGCAAATTATAGAGAGGGATATTTAAAAATAATAGATAGAGTTTCTACACAAGAGGTAGATAATAAAGTTCGTATTTCTTTTGACATAGATCCCACTGGAGAAAAAAGTCAATATCAAATTTCTTATTTTAATGATTTACATACAAATCGAGAAAAGTTGCAACAAGCTTCAAATCCTATAGGCATGAGAGGTTTTGAAAATACTAAATTTGGTTTAAGTAAGGACGGTGAATTTATAGCTTGTCTGACCAATCCCTCTGTTGGGTATAGACCTGCGCCAAATAAATTTCTTCTATACAAAAATAGTTCCGCAGAAAGGGATGTTAAAGAATATAATTCTGCTAATGAGGGAGGACTTTTTAGACCTTCATTAGTACAAAATAATATTCCACTAAATACTCCTTTAAACCCTTTGTCTAGTGACTATGATTATAATGCTCAAGAAAATCTAGACTTTCTTGTGCAAGAGCAGCCATTTGATGGATTAAGCGTGAATAATCCAAATCAAGAATTAACATGTATTCCTCACTGGGACACTGGCTACCCAGAAAAAGGCAAGCGTCACTACGTAAGAGATAATCGAGGCTTTGTTCACAGCTCTACTCAAGTTTATACTTATGCAAATGAGCTAAGAATTGATTATCCACTTTCTATACAAGCTATAGAATCCTTTAAGACAGGTACGCTAGGGTTTTTAAAATCCAAAGCGAGACAAGCATATATGTATAGAGATAGTGAAGGAAAAATAAGAGCAACTACTTGGAACCAACCATTCTTTAACTATAATGGTCAAACTCTACATGATCCCGAGAAACAGCCGCCATTTACTACAGTTTATACATTAACTGGCCTTCCTAATTGCATAAGCGTAGAGCTTCGTGTTGACACATCAGATCCAGATTCTCTTACTGGTATTGATGAAGATAATTTTAAATATAGGCCATATTTTTCTTTTGCTGGAACCAAGCCATATATTGGCACTGATGTTTTGACTACAGACGGCATGTACAATATTGAAAGAACATACACCCAGCCATCAAGTAATCGCCTTGGCAAAATAGCCCATACTATGCCTAGCAGATCATTTGCGATTGGTGTAGGAATTCACAAATTCATTAACATACCTTATACACATCCTATTACGTTTTTAGTAGACGACATAGAAGGTGTTACTATAAAAACTATAGAAGGAGAAACTTTTAACGAAACAGTATTAAGATCTAAATATAGAGGTTCAACGGATGGGCCTGTTAGATCAACATTATCACATTCATATGTCAATAAGAAAACGGGACAAGTATATGCTAAAGATTATTATAGTGGATCATTAATATTAGAAATAACTCCTAAGTATTTTGATAATAACGATAATCCACCTATAGAAATGGTTACTATGCAAAGGCTGATGAGCTTTGAAGGAAAAACATATGATATTACTCCTCGTTCAGTACTAATTTATCCTACAGAAAGCTGTGCTAGTTCTAATCTTTCTGAAACTGTATCTTCAGACGGCGATATAACTTACGGTACTACTACGACTACCACGACTACTACTACAACAACTTTGCCGCCGGGAGAACCAAGGTTTCATTTTGATAGATTCCGTCTTGAAAGAAAGTATAGAGTAAATAGTTCTTTAGTGATTGACTCTGGCCCTAGATTTAGTCAAATTGAGTTAAATGATAGTGGTAATTTATTAATATTTAAAAACAAGTATATAGATTTCCGTACAGGCTTAGGAGACCTTGGAACATTAAAAGCTGGACAGATTGCCAATAGAGGATCTTTGTCCTTCAGTCATCAGCAATATCAAGATGCTGGTGGAGGTAATCGCCAGTATGGATTTTATAGTGAAAAACCTGTAAATAGCCTTGAAAGTTATGATGCTTCAAATCCAACTCTTGGCATACCCATATCTGAGAAAGCACATCTTATGTTTGGGGGTTCATATCCTGATTCTGCTAGATATGAAGTTGCTGATTTTGATATTGATTCTAGTGGTAGAAATTTATATTATCAGCCAAGCGATGGACCAAATAAAAATTTTCTTATGCAAACTCAACATTTCTGGAGTGGTTTTTCTGACCTTCAGATGGATTTTGGTTATTTATATAATAGTCCGAGCAAAGCGGGACCAATAAATGTTGTCACAAAAATTAAAAAGTTTGCCATATCGAAAGATGGTAAAGTCCTTGCTATAATTCAAAGTCCTGATGAATTTATAAAACATGCACCAAACATTGAAGGTTTTGCGTTTGGGTTTGGAAACGCTAGACAATTGTATCCACTATCAGGTCAATACCCTCATCAAAAACCGGGAAGTTTTTCAAATATAGTAATTATAGATAGAGATGGTAGCTCTGTTCGCAATGGAGCTATAGGTGGAACTACTTGGGAAGTTCCAATTGGAAAACCCGGACATGTATCTTTTGAAGCATACGAGGATATTAGAATAAATAAAGATGGTAGCGTGATAGCAGGACTAAGATATGAAAATAACTCTGCGCTCAGATCAATACATTTTAGCAAGACACTAAAAGAAGGTGGCGTTAATACTAGCTATAATAATTCAAAAGCTTTTGGATCTAATACAAATTTATCTGTTGATGGCGGTAGAGATTTTCAATACAAAAATGGATTTTACATAGACGTTTGGCAGTATAATGCTGTAGACAAACGATGGGACATGCTTGGAGCTAAAGATGTTGGAGGCTCAATTAATGAGCTACGATACTTTACTAGTGGCGATAAACATTCAATACGATTAAGCGAACATCTTAGCCTATCTAGAGACTATTTTAATATTGATTATGACATGAACGATTCGGGAAATGTTATAGCTGTTGCATTCAGAAATCACAGTCGTCAATCTTTTCATTTTCAAGAAATACATGCTTTCAATCAATCTCAAAACGAATGGGTCAAAACTTTTTCACGAGATAGTAGAGATCCTATTATTTTACAAGAAAGACAATATGGTGATAATGGTCCTTATGATGCTGATGTTCTGGACGATTATGGCAATGGAGTTTTTAATCGTAATGTTAAGTTTTGTCACATTCACAATAAAGTTTCTATAAATAATAGTGGTAATATTGTTGCTTTTTCTAACCCCGGAAGACCTAATACCAACAGCCCTTACATGATTAATCATTTTGATTTACTAAAATTATATAATACTCAAGTAGAATTTTCAGGTGCTGCTCAACATGGATGCTTTGAACTTTTGTACTCTCCTGATGCAGACATGCATGAAGCATCTTATTATGATTTAGCTTCTGAATTTGGAGAACCAAATCCTAAAGCATTAGGATTAACATCGGACGCAGCTTTAAATACTGACGTAAGAGCTTCAACTTTTGGAACGGATATTTCTCTTAATGCTTCTGGTAATATACTGGCAGTTTCGCAAGAGGGCTTAAATTCTAAAGACGTTGTTGGTGTAGATTTCTATGATGTAAAAGTGGCAATTGATAATTTTGTAGTTACAACTACCACAACTACTACGACCACCACCGTAAGACCAATGCCTTTGAAGTACCATATTCCTGCAAGCGGAACGATTTATACTTTTGATAAAGACAACGATAGCTATAATTCTTTAATAAGAAACTTTTCTATGGACGCTTCCGGTCATAATATAGCAGTTGTGAATCCAAGAAAGCCAACGGGAGCAGCGGCAACATTTTTGTACAATGGTAAGGGAACTATACTTTGCCGTAATTATTCACAGCATTCTGATTTTATTAGTGATACGGCTTATGAAAATCTCAGTGAAGGGCGGCGTAAAACATTGCTAAACAATCCTCCTCCAATATCAGGAGTGGGTGGAGGAAACCAGTTCACTACCAAAACAGAAGATCCAAGATATAACGCTTACTATGGACTTGGACAAGTTTATGATGTGTTGGGTGCAGTTAAATCGGAATATAATATTGTCCATTCTGAAAACTATCATCCTATAGATGATATACAAGCTAGTGTAAATTCAAGTGGAACTCTAGCTATATTTAGTTATAAAATTCCAAGATACGAGAGAGTAAACAATCTTTTTACTAGAAGTAGTGAAATTGAAATTGTAGATCTTACTAAGACTAGACCCGTTATGGTAAGAAAAAGCGCTGATGAAGATAGACTTGCTTACCTAAGTGGTATCCTTCCATATACCGAAGGTAGTGGATTAATATATTCTTCTGGTGCTGAATCTTATCGCTATACCTACTTTGATGAAAAAGAACTAAATGTGCCTAACTATTACGATCCAAGCATAGCAGATAATGGTACAGTGATAATTGCTAGATATACAAATACAATGCTTACTTATCGTATTGCAAATAGTGGCTCTGTTCTAAGCGCTAATGGAGATACGTCATATAATTTTAACTCAAGCGTTTTAGTGGAGAAAAAAGATTTTCATATGGGTCAGCGTAGTACGATGTATAATCAACATGAATCTAGATATTACCTTAGTACCCATTATCCTCCAAATGCTTATCTTCGTGGTCAGCATGGTGGTAATAAACTACGAGATTTTAAGGGTAGCATAATTTGGAATGATTACACAAAATTTGACCACGGGCCTCTAGCAGCTAATTTTGGTTATAAGAGCGATATAAAAACAACTTCAATATCTAATCAGGGTCACGTTGTTGCATATTTAAGATGTAGAGATATAACATCTGATTCGGTTTCGTCTATCTATCATCCCGTAACTGGTACAATGCTCCATCGTGCTGATGTGTTTAATACACCATATAGAAGAACCCCAGATTCGCATTATAACTATAGCTTGAAGGAAAAAGATAAACAAAGATCACTTTTATTTGAGACAACAATTGAAGGAATTGACCCCGGCCCTCATTTTATTACATCAATATTTCATGAAGTTGAAAATGTTAATACGGAAAAACGCAATGATAAACTTGCTACGAGACCGCTACCATTTGAACTTAGTGGTGATGGAGATAGCATAGTTGTTGGAAGTGGACTTTATAGAAGAAACGGTGGATTTGCATATCGTAACTATTTCTTTATGGAAAACCCTTGGCAATTTGATAGACTTAGAGACATAGGCTACACCCAAGACTTTATAAACCAAATTGACTATGAAAATAATAGGTATAGCCCATTGTTAATAGACAACGCGATTAATAAAGATGGCACAGTCATAGCAGGTCTTTGGGGCTATAAGTGGGATGAGACAATTGCAAGTCCAGAAAGAAGTATCAGGAATTCTTATGAGGCAAATACTACTGCAAGGTTTGGCTATCAACGAAGACATTATATAATTTCCGTATGGACTAGTGGACAGAGTGCTAGTTCTTGGGATAGTCAAATCAGATTTTTTACAGGAAATAGATGTAACAACATAAGTCTTACAGCTTCCGGCGATTTAGTTGCTTATGCAATGACTGAAGATAATTGGCATAATAATTATTATGAATCACAAACCTTCTACAAAGATGGAAACAAAAATGTTAAGGAAGATATGAGAAGAGGTTATATTAATTTCTTAGAAAATGAAAATATAGGACATACACCACCTACTTAATGGATTATTATGTTTAATTTATCAGACAGAGTACGAGAAACATCACTAACAGAGGGTTCTGGAAGTGTTACCATACATGATACTTATGGTGGCTTCCAATCTTTTGCTAGTGGTGTCGGCAATGGCAATGAAACATTCTACGCTATAGAAAATAATGTAAGATTTGAAATTGGATTAGGGACTTTTAATGACGGCGTTTTATCAAGAGATTTAATATTTACTAGTACAGATCCTAGTGGTAATAAAATTAATCTGGATGGTGTTTCTACAGTTTTTTGCACATATCCTGCTACCCACTCTGTTTTTGTTAATCCCGATGGTAATGTTTCTGGATTGCTTCCTAGATATAGCGGTATAGCTTATCCAGATGGTTTAGTGCAAACCAGAGCGTTTATTGGTTCTGGAAATACTGGTAATGTTGCGTATTGGAGCGATGAGAATACCATAGGTGGAGACGACACTTTTATTTGGGACTCTTCAGATAGCACTCTGTATATTGATGGCAACCTTGCCGTAAGCGGTTCTATAAAGGATGCTCAGTTTTATTCAAGTTCCGCAGGATCTTTATTCCACGCTTATATTGACAATAGCAATAATGACATTGTAGCACTACACATAACAGACGAGTCAGATCCAACTTGGAAATTAGGACTAAAACCATATAG
>MDSV01064018.1_pt1 | contig 23094 bp, 18 predicted proteins | sample 810851 | NCBI WGS metagenome assembly MDSV01 (sample SAMN05326640, study PRJNA326480) | marine metagenome | isolation source: seawater | place: Atlantic Ocean: North East | collected 2012 | reverse complement strand
CCAAGGAGAAAATCAAGGTGAGACAGCCGTCGCAAAAAATTATGATTCCAGTAAATTCCAAGCTTCAAAAAGAAGCAATACAGGCGGTATCAGACTTGATCAAACACGAAGTTAATGTCAAGGAAATCGAACTTTTGGAGGACGCATCCGATATTTTGGTCAAACAAATCAAGCCCAATTTCAAAGTTTTGGGGCCTCGTTTTGGGAAAGACATGAAAGCGGTTGTTTTAGCCATTCAAAAACTAGAGGCCGATGACATAAAAAAAATTGAAGAAAAAGGGTTTTTAGCCCTTGAAATTAATGGAAAAAGTATTACATTAGAACTCGGTGATGTAGAGATTTCTTCTCAAGACATTGAGGGTTGGCTTGTGGCCAACCAAGGGGCAGTCACTGTGGCTCTGGATGTGACTGTGACAGCGCCATTAAGGGAAGAGGGAATTGCTCGAGAATTGGTGAATCGAATTCAAAATTTAAGAAAAGATTCAGGCTTTGAGGTCACTGATACTATTGAGGTTTATCTACAGCAGCACGAATCCATGGAACGGGCTGTTGAAAACAATTTAGAATATATTAAACGTGAAACATTAACACATACATTACACCAAGTAAAACAACTCGCCTACGGGATTGATATCAGTTTTGATGACATCTCTAGCAAGTTGTCCATAAAAAAACACAAATAATTTTAAGGCTATGGAAACAACTAATAAATATTCCGACAAAGACCTAAAAGCATTCAAAACACTTATTCTCACTAAAATTGAAAAGGCACAGCACGATTTGGAATTGATCAAGAGTGCCTATATGAACGATCTCAACAACGGTACTGAAGATACCTCACCAACTTTTAAAGCGTTTGATGAGGGAAGCCAAGTGATGAGTAAAGAATCCAATGCACAATTGGCGATTCGACAAGAAAAATTCATACGTGATTTAAAAAATGCATTGATTCGCATTCAAAATAAAACCTATGGTATTTGTCGTGTAACTGGGAAACTGATCAATAAAAAGCGTTTGGAACTGGTACCTCACGCCACACTCAGTATCGAGGCCAAGAACATGCAAAAATAAAATGTCAAAACAACAAGTTTTTGGCTTTATTCTCATCGTGTTATGCATTGATCAATGCACTAAGATTTATATAAAAACCCATTTTGAACTCGGACAGGAAGTTGTAATTTTTAGTTGGTTTAAAATATTATTTGTTGAAAATGACGGTATGGCTTGGGGGGCAAAACTCAGCGATTTCAACTCTTTAATTTCAGACGAGGTTGCCAAATTAGCCTTGACAATGTTTCGAATTTTTGCGCTTATTGGCATTGGTTTTTGGCTCATTAGAATCATCAAAAAGCAGCAGTCTAGATTGTTAACTTTAGCAGTTTCATTTATCTTTTCAGGTGCACTTGGCAACATTATAGATTCGGTTTTTTATGGGCTTATTTTTGACGATAGTATTGGTCAAAAAGCCACTCTTTTTGCCAAAGAAGGCTATGCAGCGCTTTGTTATGGAAACGTAGTAGATATGCTGTACTTTCCATTATACAAGGGTTATTTGCCAGATTGGCTTCCATTTATTGGGGGTCATTATTTCACCTTTTTTAACCCTGTCTTCAATGTTGCAGATATTGCTATAAGTACCGGAGTTGTCTTGTTGTTATTGTTGAACAGCCGAAAAAAATTGAAAAATAAACCTATTGAAATTGATAAATTTGATTTGGCGTAATACAATAATCTAGGGCAATATCACTGCTTTGAATGTCTGTAATCTCTTTAATGGGATCAAAAAAAGAAAGCCCGATTTTCAGTGCTTTTGGGCAGCCTTTTAAAAACCGATCATAAAATCCTTTTCCATAGCCTACACGCTGTCCCTTTTTGTCAAAGGCCAATAAAGGGACAAACACCAGTTGAATTTTAGAGGCTTCTATTGTCGTTCCGTCAAGAGGTTCTGGAATGTTCCAAATATTTGGTTTAATTGCGGTGGCATCCGTCAATAGGTAGTGTTTCATTTCAAAAGTCACAACATTACTTTTTGGTATGACCACTTGCTTGTCCTTTCCAAATAAGATCGTCAACAGCGGTTCTGTATCGACTTCTTCTAAGGATTTGATTGATAGGAAAAGGTGGTAGAATGAAAATTCCCAAATGGGAAGTTTAAGGGCTTGATTTGCAATTTTTAAACTCAATTCACTTCGTGTTGAAGCCTCCAAGGCTTGGCGCTTTTTTTTATAAACTCTTCTGAGCTTATGTTTATTCATACCGCTGTTTTTGTAGAAATTCGGAACAAGGCATCTCCTTTATACACAATAGGGGCTTCGTTGATATTGATGATATAGCCTTCGCTATCGGCCTTTACGGATTGATTGAATTTCCCGTAAGCATCAGTGATATATCCCAACACCGTCCCTTTTTCGACTTTTTCACTCAATTTAATTGAGGGACGAAACAAGCCGGAGGCTTTGGCTCTGACCCATTTACTTTCCACGATAAAAATGATGCCTTTTTTGGGTGCAGAGACTTTGAACTTGGAACTGAGCATCCCCATATGGTCTAAGATACGCTTTGCTCCATTGACTCCAGAATTGGTCACCAAACGGTCAATATGATAAGATTTTCCACCTTCAAAAAGCAGCATTGGAATGTTGATTTTATCGCAAGCACTTCGAAGAGATTTTGGAATTTTTTTTGAATAAACAACAAAGGGTGCCCCATAGGCCTTGGCCCATTTTTTGAGTTTGGGACTGCCTTTGTCAATCCGAATTTGTGGCGCGTTAAAACGTCCTGCACCACCAGTGTGATGGTCTACAATAAAGTCGACTTGAGGAATAATTTCACCCATTAACTTGTGGGCAACTTGACTGGCCAAAGACCCTGTTTTTGATCCTGGGAATACACGGTTGAGATCTCGACCGTCGGGAAGCTCGCGACTTTTATTTAAGAATCCAAAAATATTTAGAACAGGAATGCAAATGATGGTTCCTTTTTTTGGCTTGTTAATTCCCTTTGCAATTAATTGCCTTACAATTTCAACCCCATTGACTTCATCGCCGTGGATTCCTGCAACAAAAAGCACCACTGGGCCTGGTTTTTTGGAGCGGTTAATAATCACTGGGACTTCAACTCTTGTTCGACTGTGAAGTTTAGCCACATGGAAATTAATTTCTCTAGATTCACCCGCTGCGATGTCCTCACCCAAAATATGTAAAACAGAATTGTGTGAATTCATCAGCGTCTGTTTCTTTCAATAAATGTAACAATGGCTTTTGCGATGTTCTTTTGGGAAGCACCCTCAATGCCTTCAAGCCCTGGTGTGGAGTTAATTTCCATGATAAGTGGGCCTCTTTTGGACTGTAAAAGGTCCACCCCACAAACAGGGAGCTTAAGTTGCCGTGCCGATTTTATGGCAAGCTTTAGTTCAGGCTCTGTCATGCGGTAGTATTCATAGCTACCACCTCGGTGTAAATTGGAGCGAAATTCACCTGGCTTTCCACGCCGCCGCATAGCGCCTATCACTTGGCCATCAACGATAAATGCACGGATATCTACGCCTTTTGCTTCGCTAATGTACTCTTGCACCAATGCTCTAGCTTGCAATCCATGAAACGCTTCCAATACCGATTCTGCAGCGTTTCTTGACTCCGCTAAAACCACTCCAAGCCCTTGAGTTCCCTCTAACAATTTAATGACAACAGGGGTCCCGCCAACGTGTTCAATAACTTCTTCCACATCTTTGGAATAATTTGTAAATACAGTTTTTGGCATATCGATTCCCCCTTTTGAAAGGTGTTGAAAACTTCGCAACTTGTCTCTTGAACGAATGATGGCATCAGAGGATACGGTAGAGAAGACATTCATCATTTCAAATTGGCGTACCACTGCACATCCGTAAAAAGTTACCGAAGCACCAATTCTTGGAATAATGGCATCTACGTCATTCAGGTACCTGTTTTTATAGTAAACAGTGGGCCTTTCCTTTTCAATAATTAAATCACAACTTAAAGGGTCGATTACCTCGACTTCATGCCCTCTGTTTTCTGCCTCTTCAACAAGTCTGCGCGTAGAATATAAATTTTTATTTCTCGATAAAATGACAATATTCATTCTTAAATACCATTTAATTTTAAGGCAATATACTAAAAAACTAGAATCGATTTTTAGGATATTAAGAATTAGTATACCTTTGGAAATATGGCATCTACAAGCATCGAATTACAACTTAAAACCCTTCCGCCCAATCCTGGGGTTTATCAGTTTTTTGACGCCAATGAAAAGATTCTTTACATAGGCAAAGCCAAAAATTTAAAACAACGCGTTCGCTCTTATTTTAATAAAAATCACGAAGAAGCAAAGACTTCTGTTTTGGTTCAGAAAATAGCACAAATAAAGCATGTTGTTGTGGCTACAGAAACAGATGCACTGTTGCTAGAAAATAACCTTATTAAAAAATACCAGCCAAGGTATAATGTTCTTTTAAAAGACGATAAATCCTATCCTTGGATTTGTGTCAAAAATGAACGTTTTCCAAGAGTTTTTTCCACCCGGCGTGTCTTTAAAGATGGCTCTGAATATTTCGGCCCCTATCCCAGTGTAAAGGTTGTAAATACAATCATTAATTTAATAAAAGCTCTCTATCCAATTCGAATTGAAAACTATAATTTTTCTCAAAAAAAAATCAACGAATTGACCTCAGAAATTTTCCTAAAAACACACAGCCATAAGGGATATTTTCTGGTTTTGGGCTTTTCAGAAAAGCCTAAAGTAATGACACGAGATTTTATTTCTGAGTCGGATTATCAAAAAAATATTGTCTCTGTCAAAAAAATATTAAATGGTAAACTAGGAAATATCAAAAAAACACTTAAAAAGGAAATGTATAAATGCTCCGAATTGAACCAGTTTGAGCAAGCACAATCCTTTAAGGAAAAAATTGAAATCTTAGAAAATTATCAATCTAGATCTACCATTGTCAATCCAAAAATATCCGATGTAGAGGTTTACAGTATTATCAGTGACGAAAGTTATGCCTATGTGAACTTTTTACAAGTTTCTCACGGGGCCATCATCAGATCCCACACCCTTGAGTTGAAAAAAAAATTAGCAGAAGCAGATACTGACCTCTTGATTTTAGCCATTACAGAACTCCGTCAAAGATTTCAACTGCAATCCAAAGAAATCTACTTGCCCTTTCCAATAGCGTTAGAGCTTGATTTAAAACTTACCATTCCCAAAGTTGGAGATAAAAAACAACTTTTAGACCTCTCATTGAGAAATGCCAAATACCAGCGTTTAGAAAAATTAAAACAAGTCAAAATCACCGATCCAGATCGGCATCTTGAACGCATTATGACCCAGATGAAATCAGATTTAAGACTCATGGAAGCCCCCACCCATATTGAGTGTTTTGACAATTCCAATATTCAAGGAACACATCCTGTTGCTGCCTGTGTGGTTTTTAGAAATGCAAGACCCAGTAAAAAAGAATACCGACATTTTAACATTAAAACCGTTGAGGGTCCTGACGACTTTGCATCCATGACAGAGGTTGTTTACAGACGCTACAAGCGTATGTTAGACGAAAGTCAACCACTACCTCAGCTCATTGTTATTGATGGAGGAAAGGGGCAATTGTCTGCTGCTTTAAAAAGTTTGGACACATTGGGTTTGCGTTCAAAAATTGCCATTGTTGGCATCGCTAAAAGATTGGAAGAATTATTTTATCCAAATGATCCAATTCCACTATATTTAGACAAGAAAAGTGAAACTTTAAAAATCATTCAGCAGTTGAGAAATGAGGCCCATCGCTTTGGAATCGAACACCACCGTAACAAGCGTAGTAAATCTGCCTTACAATCGGAGTTGGAATCCATTAATGGCATCGGCGATAAAACACGGCTCCAATTACTCAAGGTTTTTAAATCGCCCCAGCGAGTTTCATTTGCCAAGTTGGATGAGTTAGAGCAAATCATTGGCTTTTCTAAAGCCCAAAAAATTTATAATTATTACCACTCTAAAAATGAAAATTAGCCTCAAATTATTCATTATCAGTTGTTTGTTTAGCCTTATTGGCCGTGCCCAAAACCCCCTGCCGGAAAATCCAAAGGTCGGATTGGTTTTAAGTGGTGGAGGTGCTAAGGGCTTGGCTCATATTGGCGTACTCAAAGTAATTGACAGCTTGGGTATTCGAATCGATTATATAGCTGGAACTAGCATGGGTTCGGCCGTTGGCGGATTGTATGCCACTGGCTATAGTGCAAAGCAATTAGACTCTATTTTTAGAGTTATTGACTTTGATGTACTGTTAGGTGACAAGGTTCCAAGAGCTTCAAAATCCTTCCAAGAACGTAAAAACGCAGAAAAATATGCGGCCTCACTTCCAATTAAGGATTTTAAAATTCAATTACCATCTTCTATTTCAAGAGGTCAAAATTTATTTAACTTATTTACAAAACTCACAATGGATGTAAGTGGTGTCAGTGACTTTAGCCAGCTTCCAATCCCTTTTTATTGTACGGCCACAGACATGGAGTCAGGCGCTTCATTGATATTAGACTCTGGTAATTTGGCCGAAGCCATTTCCATAAGTAGTACTTTACCAACTTTATTTCAGCCTCAAGAACGCGACGGCGCTTTGCTGATGGATGGTGGAATATCAAACAACTATCCCATCGAGCATCTGAGAACAAAAAACTTAGATTATATAATTGGCGTCAGTGTTGAAGAAGAACTTTTGAGCAAGGAACAAATCAATTCAATTTCTGATATATTAACTCAAATAAGTAATTTTAAGTCCGTTAAAGATTTAAGGCAAAAAGAACAACTCACAGATTTATTTATTGAGCCAAATGTTGACGGTTTTACAATTATTTCTTTTAATAAAGGTGCTGAGATTATCAAGAGAGGCGAAGTCTCAATTACTCCCTTTTTAGGGCAGTTAAACAAGCTTGCAAAAAAACAGAATTTTAAAAAGCCAATTAAAAAAAATATATTTTTAGACTCATTGAGACTCAAGGAGGTTGTTATCAATGGAAATGAAAAATATACGGACTCGTATGTGTTTGGTAAATTGCGCTTTCGCCGAGGTGAAACCATAAGTTTTGATGATTTTAGCAAAGGAGTGAACAATCTTTTAGCAACCAAAAACTTTGACAGTTTCCGCTATAAATTTACTCCAGTGTCAACTGAGAGCTATGATTTTGTAGGAGACATAAAAGAAACCTCCTATACCTCCTTACTAAAATTTGGCTTGCATTACGATGGGGTTTTAAAGAGTTCTGTGCTTTTAAACTTTACTCAAAAACAATTATTGCTAAAGAACGATGTTTTGTCACTAGACCTTATACTGGGTGACAATTCTCGTTTTAATTTTGACTACTATATAGACAAGGGGTTTTATTGGAGCATTGGGTTAAACATAAAACGGACCACTTTTAAATACGATATCAATCCCTTGTTTTTTGACAGTTCTTTACCCTCGCAAGTAGACAGCGATATCCCTGTTAGAATCTCAGATTTTAAAACAGAATTTTTTATTGAGACACTGATTAAAAAGGATTGGTGTTTTAAATTAGGAGCTAGTTTTAAACAATTAACCATAGAGGCATCAAGCCCGTCGCTTGTGAGTGTTTTTCAGGCTTCTGAATATCAAATTGAAAACAGTGATTTTTTCAGTTTAAATTCAAGCTTGAAATACGATACTTTAGATAATGTATTTTTTCCTAGCGAGGGGCTGTTATTTATGACTGGTAGTGAATTGTATTTAAGCGCCTCTAACCATCAAAATTTCAGTCAGTTTTTTGCACTTAAAACAAACATTGCCAAAGCATTGACTATACATAATAATCTTTCATTATTACTGGGAGTTGAGGGTGGTTTTAGAATTGGAAATAACAATGTCCCCAGTCTAAATTTTGGACTTGGCGGCTATGCTCACAATCACATAAGTAATTACAGTAATATGTTTGGATATGATTTTTTTAGCCTTTCCGGTAATAGTTTTTTAAAGGCTTATTACAATTTTGACTGGGAATTTTATAAGCGTCACCATCTAAATTTTTCAGGAAATTTTTCAAACATTGGAAATGATATTTTTGTATCAAGAGACTGGTTTGATTTACCTTCCCGTTCTGGTTTTGCGATTGGCTATGGATTGGAAACTATTTTTGGTCCTATAGAATTAAAATACCATTGGTCTCCTGAGAATAAGTTCAAGGGTTTTTTTGTCAATTTAGGCTATTGGTTCTAAAGCTTTTTTTGAGGATATTTAGCGTTATCACGCCAATAAAAGAACCTTATGAAGTATCGGTTTATAAATAGATTTAAACTTACTTTTTGTTTTGGAATAATAATTGCAAATTTGTAGAAAGCGGGAATATTTATTCAATTCCATGAAGTTAATTTTAGTATTCTTTTTATTTTTTTTTGGGTTGCAAACTTCCAACGCACAAGCAGAATCTTCCTTTCAGGCAGGGGAGTGGTTGAAGTTTAGATTAAATTATAGTGGCTGGGTTAAAGCGGGTAATGCTACTTTAGAAGTTAAAGAGGCCAACTATAGAGATTGTTCTGTTTTTCACGTTGTGGGAAAAGGCTGGACTACTGGTGCTATAAAATGGTTTTTTAAAGTCGATGACCGCTATGAAAGTTATTTCGACAAAACTACTGCTAAACCCTATAAATTTATAAGAAATATTAACGAGGGAGGACATGTTAAAAATCGAATTATTGAATTTGATTACCAAAAAAAGTGTGCAGTTGTCCGTGACTTAAAACAGAATTCTACCAAATCGGTCCCAATTACAAACGACATTCAGGACATGGTCTCAGCCTATTATTATTTGAGAGATCATTATGACATTAACACAATTAAGGTTGGTAATGTTGTGCAGCTAAATATGTTTTTTGACAATGAAATTTTTGGTTTTAGGCTTGAGTTTTTGGGTCGAGAAACCATAAAAACCAAATTCGGAAACATCAAATGCATTAAATTTCGGCCTTATGTACTCGCTGGACGTGTTTTTCAAGAAGAGGAAAGTGTAACCTTGTGGGTCACTGCAGATGAAAATAAAATACCAATACGAATCAAAGCAGATCTAAGGGTTGGATCTCTTAGATCCGATTTAGAAGCTTTTAAAGGTTTAAAATATCCTTTTGAGATTCAACTTTAAAAACATTGCTATGAAAAATAGAAAAACAGAACAAATCATTGAAGCAATCAATAAAAAATACAGGGGTATAGGTCAAGATAAAGATGTGTATTTAGAGGGCCTTTTGCATAGCAAATCAATGAATTATTGGGATTACATTCATACAGATGCACTTTTAAGTTTGCAAATTCAACGCACCCACTTTCCTGATGAGATGGTATTTATCGGATACCATCAAATCAATGAATTAATTTTTAAAATGATTTTATGGGAGCTTCAGCAAGTGGCTGAAGCCAGTGTTTTGCAAGTCACTTTTTTTACAGAAAAGCTTATGCGCGTCAGCCGTTATTTTGACATGTTGACATCTTCTTTTGGTATCATGCAAGAGGGGATGGATGTAAAGCAGTATAATAAATTTAGGCATACTCTTGCCCCCGGTAGTGGATTTCAGAGTGCTCAATATCGAAAAATTGAATTCGCTTCTACCGAACTCATTAACCTTATAGACCCCCGATACAGAGAAACTATTGATAGAGACACCCCTTTTGAACATGCTTTGGAGCATTTGTATTGGCAAGCCGCAGGTAAAGATTATAAAACTTCAGAAAAATCGGTTTTACTAACAAGTTTTGAAGCGCGTTATAGAGAAGAATTCATCACCTTTATGAAAGTTTATAACACCAAGAATCTATGGTCCCGTTACAAAGAACTCTCTGAAAAGGATCAAGTTGACAAAGTTTTAATTAAAGCTATGCGGCATTACGACCATACCGTTAATATAACTTGGGTTATGGGTCACTACAGGGCTGCCAAACATTATATTTTATCCGCCTCTGGAGATGGCGAAGCCACTGGGGGCAGTCAGTGGCAAAAATACATGCACCCAAAATACCAAAAAAGAATATTTTTTCCAGAACTTTGGAGCAAGAAAGAAAAAGAGACATGGGGGCATGAGCTTGAAAATTAATCCAGCACTTTTTAATATTAAGTTTTTTCTTTACGCTTTTTTGATAGCGATTTCATATTACCTTGTCAAAGGTTGTTCGAATGAAACTTCCAAAACGGTTTTATCAACTGAACATACGGTCTTAGAGAACAATAAATATGGCTATAATTTCAATAATTATAGAGTAATCTATGATACGATTAAAAGTGGGGATAGCTTTGCTAAAATTTTAGAAAATAACCATCTTTTTTATCCACAAATACATTACATCACAGAGTCTACTAAGAAAGTTTTTGACATCCGACAGATGAGAATAGGAAAGCCCTATATTTTATTGTTTTCTAATGATAGCTCTAATGAGCTTTTGGCCTTTATTTACGAGGAGAACAAAATTGAGTATTTGGTGGTCGAATTTTGTGACAGCATCAAAGCCTATAAGGAGCGAAAATCGGTTAAAGTAGTCGAAAAACAAGCTTTCGGAGTCATTGAAAATACACTCTCAGAAACGATGGAAGCCCAAGGTCTGCCTATACAACTAATTTATGATATGTCAGACGATATTTATGCCTGGACAATTGATTTTTTTAGACTCCAAAAGGGGGATAACTTTAAAGTTATTTATAAACAGCGATTTGTTGAGGACAGTATTTATGCGGGCATTGAAACCATAGAAGCTGCTTATTTTCAGCATAAGGGGGAAGCTATATACGCTTTTAATTACCTTACTGAGGACTCTAAAAACAGCACTGATTATTATGACGATTCTGGAAAGAGTCTTCAAAAAGCATTTTTAAAAAGTCCAATAAAATATAGCCGAATTTCTTCTCGATACAATTTAAAACGCCGTATCAGGCTTTACGGTAACAGATTAAGGCCTCATAAAGGAACCGATTTTGCAGCGGCTGTTGGAACCCCAATATTAGCGACTGCCAGTGGGACTGTAGTAGAATCTACACGTAGAGGCGGAAATGGTAAATATGTAAAAATAAGACACAATGCGACCTATTCAACCCAATACTTACATATGAGCAAACGATTGGTCACTGTTGGCGATTTTGTTAAACAAGGGGATGAGATTGGAAAAGTTGGTATGACAGGAAACACTAGTGGACCTCATGTTTGTTATCGTTTTTGGAAAAATGGCCGTCAAGTAGATCCTTTCCGACAAAAGCTTCCTGATGCAAAAGCACTACCAGAAAAGTATAAACCCGATTTTCTTGATTATATTGCACCTTTAAAACAACAATTAGATTCAATTAACTAAACCCATTAAACAAGGAATGAGCTTGAAATCCATCAACCCTAGCCAAACAATTGCTTGGAAAAACTTGCAAACCCATTTTGAAACTATTAAAGATGAGCATATGTCTAGTTGGTTTTCCAATAACCCCAGCCGCGCTAATGAGATGAGTATTGAATGGGATGATTTTTTTCTTGATTACTCTAAAAACAGAATCACTCCTGAGACTTTATCATTGCTTAAAGATTTGGCAGATGAAATTCAAATATCCGATGCTATCTCAAAGTATTTTCGCGGAAAAAAAATAAATAAAACTGAAGACAGGGCTGTTCTGCATACTGCTCTTAGAGCCCCTAAAAATACTGAAGTTTTATTTGAAGGCGTTAATGTCATTACTGATATTTACAATATTAAAAATAAGATTAAGCAGTTTTCTGAAGCTGTGATTAGTGGCCAAAGAAAAGGCTGTACGAATAAGGCTTTCACTGATGTTGTAAACATTGGAATTGGCGGATCTGATTTGGGTCCAGCCATGGTTGTGGACGCCCTTTCTTACTATGGCAACCATTTAGAGCTACATTTCGTAAGCAATGTAGATGGCGATCACGTCAATGAGATTTTAAAAAAATTAAACCCCGAGACTACACTTTTTGTCATTGTATCTAAGACATTCACAACCCAGGAAACCCTTTCTAATGCCACAACTATAAAACATTGGTTTTTAAAAAATGCCACTAATGCTGATATTGCCAAACAATTTGTGGCTGTATCTACCAATATTGAGAAAGTGAAGGCCTTTGGGGTTGATCCCCAAAATATTTTTCCAATGTGGGATTGGGTTGGAGGCCGTTTTTCTTTGTGGAGTGCAGTTGGATTGAGCATCAGTTTAGCAGTTGGTTTTGACCATTACCAGTCAATGCTTAAAGGTGCTTATAAAATGGATGAACACTTTAAAGAGGCTCCTTTTGAACAAAACATTCCCACTTTATTGGCCATGATTAGTATTTGGTACAATAACTTTTTTAAAGCTGAAAGTGAAGCTATTATTCCATATACTCAATATTTAAATCAGTTTGCTACCTATTTACAACAAGCTATTATGGAAAGTAATGGTAAGAGTATTGACCGTAATGGCCAAAAAGTGGAATACCAAACAGGAAATCTCATATGGGGTGAGCCAGGTACCAACTCGCAGCACGCCTTTTTTCAATTGATTCATCAAGGTACTAAATTAATCCCAGCAGATTTTATTGGATTTGCAAAGTCATTACACGGCAATCAAAACCACCAAGATAAATTAATGTCTAATTTCTTTGCGCAAACCGAAGCCTTGTTAAATGGTAAAACAGAAGTAGATGTTATCAAAGAGGGAACGGCCGAAGCGATTGTACCCTATAAGATTTTTGAAGGAAACCGTCCTACTAATACGCTTTTAATCGATCAATTAACACCAGAGAGCTTAGGCAAGCTAATTGCCATGTATGAGCATAAAATATTTGTGCAAGGAATTGTTTGGAATATCTACAGTTATGATCAATTTGGGGTGGAGTTAGGAAAACAATTGGCTGGAAAAATTTTAAAAGAATTTTCTAAGGAAAACAAGTCTGAACACGATTCCTCAACCGCAAATCTTATTGCCCGCTATAAAAATATTCGTTAGCTTGAGAATATGCCAATAGTAATGGTTAAATTGTAGAAAATAACGAATTTAATTGTAAAAATTCTCGTAATTTTAACATCAATATTGAAGGAGTTGTTATGATAAAATCGCTACATTCATATTGGGCTTATTTAGTTTTGCTGCTGTTATTACTGGCAGTTTACAGGGCTATTTCTGGGGTATTAATGAACAAGGAATACAGTCCAAAAATGTTTCAAGCGGCTTTATTTACACTGATTGTTACTCACATACAATTGCTGATTGCCCTTTTGCTTTACTTTACTTCCAACCGCTTCTTCTTATGGTTTGATTTAGGAATTTCAGAGGTTATGAAAACACCTGTCCATCGCTTGTATTTGGTGGAGCACCCGCTTGTGAATATCCTAGCAATTGTTATAATTACACGTGGCTATTCTAAACATAAAAAAAAGCGGCTTTCAAATCCCAAACACAAAACAATCGCGGTTCATTACACTCTTGGTTTGATCTTGATTCTTTCAAGAATTCCATGGAACGCATGGTGGTTTTCATAATTTTTTAAAAATGAAGTTTTTCAAATTATTCTTATTTGTGTTTTCAGTGATTCCAGCCCAAGAAGCATATGAGCATATACCTTGGAATTTAGAGGGCGCCCAAGAGCGTATAAACACCCATAGAAAAGGTACAGCTGAAATTCAATTCGTGATGGAGAATAAAGTCCTGAGCAATACTGCGGAATTAAATTTTGAACTGCTCAGTCACGAGTTTAATTTCGGCGTTTCCATGACCCAAGCAAGAGGTTTTGCTGGAACAACTTATTTTGAAAAATACAAGCAGTATACCAAGGCGCTTTTCAACTTTGTGACGGTCGGTTTCTACTGGGCTGCTTACCATAAACAGCGAAAAGACCTTGAAAGCTTTGATGCTTATTTAAAAGGTAATATCAAATGGGCCTTGGAAAACAACATTAAAGTCAAAGGACACCCCTTGCTGTGGCATGAGTCTTTGCCAAAGTGGGTTGTTAATTTTAAGGATTCAGAACAACTAGATTCCATCATTAAAAATAGAATTCAACATCTTATAGAGTCCAATCCTGAAATAAAATACTGGGATGTATACAATGAGCCTGTCGCAGTTTTTAAAGATCATGTTTCTCCCAGTGGTGTAACTCGCTGGGTTACTCATAAGGGCGGAATTGAAAGCGCGATGAAGTATCTTTACGATTTTGTAAACTCAATTGATTCTACAAAAATATACACTAACAACCACTACAACCCCTCGGAACCATCTTTTTTAGCCCTTAATAAATATTTTAATGACCATGGGGTGGAATATGATGCTGTTGGAATGCAGGCACATATGCAAACCAATGCAGGTGTATTGTCCGAGGATGCTTTATGGAAACTGCTCACTAATTACGAAAGTTTGGGTAAGGATATTCAATTTACAGAACTTACAGTCACCAGTTCCCGACGTTTTAACGATTGGCGAGATCACCAAGTCTTTTTAAAGCGGCGAACCGAAAAAATAAAAAAGGGTGAAAGCATGAATTTACCAAGTTTGCCCGAGTACGAAAACTACCAATCTGATTATGTTAAAGATTTTTACACGCTTGTTTTTAGCCATCCCAGCGTGACTTCTTTGACTTTTTGGAACTTGGCCGACAGAAATGCCTGGCGGGGTCATGCAGGGGGCTTATTGGATAATAATTTGGAACCGAAAAAGGCTTATTATACCCTAAAAGACTTAATTAAAAATAAATGGACCACCAAGGTTGTAAAGACAGTAAAGTTAGGAGAAATAGTGACCTTTAATGGATTTTATGGACATTATAGTGGTAAAATAGTTATTGATGGAAACGCTTATGATATTGAATTTACACATTCCAAAAAAAGTACATTACCTATTGTAGTTAACTTAACAAATTAGCATTAGACAGCCCTAACTTTAAACATTGTATTTTAGAGCTTTAATAAAATCACTACAGAAATTTTAATCGGTCAAATTTGCATTAAAAAGGAACATTATTTAATCTCCTTGATGAGATGTACAAAAACAGGAAAGTGATCACTATATCCGTCTGTAAAACCACCCCAAGAAAAACTTCGAAAGGGATATCCTTTGTACTGGCCTTTTTTGGTGATTAAAAATTGTGCATTAAATATACCTGCTTTGTAAAAGCGAAAAGAGGAGTAGTCTTCTTCAAGCAGCGGTTTTGAAACGATAATTTGGTCGAATAAACTCCAAGCATCTCTGTAGGCATTGGAACCCAACCCTTTTTTGAAAAATCCTTCCATAGGGTTATAAAGTTCTTTAAAACCTACTTTCTTCTTATCTCCTTTGGTTTTTAAGACCTTTTTTAAACTGGAATTAGTAGGATTATCGTTAAGATCTCCCATCACAAAGATTTTAGCATAGGGATCTTGTTTTTGAATAGAGTCTACAAGTCGCTTATTGACTGCGGCGGCCGCTTCACGTTTGGAACGGCTTCTAGCTTCTCCACCACTTCTAGAGGGCCAGTGATTGACAAGTACATGAATCAAGTCACCTTGTAAATACCCGCTAACAAGTAAAACGTCTCTTGTGTAGTCCCTGCCATCTGAGCTGTTATCTGTAAGTTTTGTTTGATGGGTACTTGAGTTTAAAGGACTGAACAAAGCTTTTTGGTACATAAGTGCTACATCAATGCCACGTTCATCTGGGGAGTCATAGTGCACTATACCATAATTTTTTGAAATAAGTTCGGGATCATTCGCCAGGTCTTCAATAACACTTCGGTTTTCAACCTCGCAAATTCCAATGACCGCAGGTGCATTTCTAGAGGTTTCAGCGCCAATTTTTGAAATGACGTTGGCCATATTTCTCACTTTCTTTTTATAAATCTCACTTTGGGCTGTTTTTAATTCCATAATGGGACTGCGCTCATCGTATTTGGAAGGATCATTAATAGTGTCAAATAGGTTTTCTACATTGTAGAAAGCAATGGTATGTACTTTAAAGCTGCGCTTGCTTTGGGCTTCGATATTTGTAGTGGAAACAAATAAAAATAGAAATATAAAAGTTTCGATAAAGAAATTGTGAAAAGTTCTCAAGGCGTTGTTGATATTGATTGTTTAATTAACACACCAAAAGTATAAATTATTAAATAAGAAATGTATTTTTGTTATATATATATTTATATATTCTTCAAAAATTAATTTCATATGAAAAAACAAATTTTGAGCTTTTTGTTTGTCTGTTTTGCTAACACTTACGCATTTTCACAGCAAACAAGCATACGTGGCGTCGTCAAAGACATGTTAACGGCTCAACCAATAGGTCAGGTATTGGTTCAATTAGAAGGTACGGACTTGAACACACTTACTGCTGTTGACGGTACATTCGCTTTTGTTTTAGACGTTCCATTGGGGGAACAGTTTCTGCTGCTCACTAAAAATGACTTTATTAGTGCGCGATATCCAATTGTGGTCATTGAAGGTGAGACATTGAATCTTACCGATCTAAAAATTGAATTTGATGACTCAGACGACGAACTATTCACTATTACACTTTCAGATGATGAGTTGAGTAGTGATAGTAGTGGAGCAGATAATATTTCTGGACTTTTGTCTGCGTCAATGGATATTTTTCAAAGAACTGCTGCCTTTGAATTCAGTCAATCTTTTTTCCGTATGCGTGGGGTAAATACTGAAAATGGAACTGTACTTATGAATGGGATAGAAATGAATAAACTATTTGATGGTCGTCCTCAGTGGAGTAATTGGGGTGGTATTAATGATGTACTTAGAAGCCAAGAACTCAGCGTAGGACTTGCACCTTCATCATATAATTTTGGTGGTATTCTCGGCTTAACAAATATTAATTTACGTGCTTCTAGTTACAGATCTGGAGGACGTATTACCTATTCTTCTTCAAATAGAAGCTATACCAATCGATTCATGGCTACATACGCTTCGGGCATGTTGGATGGCGGCTGGTCTTATGCCTTTACTTTGGGCAGACGTTGGGGAAATGAAGGCTTTCAGGACGGAACATTCTATGATGCAAACTCCTTTTTTGTTTCGGTTGAAAAGAAAATAAATGACAAGCACAGTTTGAACCTCGTTGGATTTTACACACCTAATCGACGCGGAAAATCCTCACCCAATACACAAGAGGTCTTTGATTTGAAAGGCACTACCTATAACGAATATTGGGGCTGGCATGACGGCGAAAAGCGAAATTCAAGGATTCGACGAATTGCAGAACCTATAATCATGCTAAACCATTACTGGGGTCTCTCAGAGAAGACGAGTTTAAATACAAATCTGGCTTATCAATTTGGAGAATTGGGAAATAGCCGTTTGGATTATGCTGGTGGCGCTAATCCCACTCCAGCATATTATCAGGGGCTACCAAGTTACTTCTTAGCGGACGATGATGGACCGGACTACGCGGCGGCTTACCAAGCTGAACAGTCTTTCCGTAATGGTGGGCAGGTCAATTGGAGTCGTATTTACGATGCAAATTTAACTAATAACATCAACGGTGATTATGCTGCTTATGTATTGTACGAAGATCGCAGTGATGACCAACAATTTACCGCTAACTCCATTTTTGAATCCACATTATCAGACAATGTGACACTGAACGCCGCAGTCAATTATAAGCGTCTAAAGTCTCATAATTTTGCAGAGATTATAGACATGTTGGGCAGTAATTCAGGCTATTTAAATGTTGATTCCTTTGACCAAGTGCAGTTTGATTTGCAAAATCCAGATCGTGTTGTAAGGGAAGGTGATACCTTTCGTTATAACTACAACATCGAGGCCAATGTTATGAGTGGTTTTGCTCAAGCGCAATTTAAAAATAATAAAGTAGACTTTTTCGTATCAGGCTCTTACACAGCCACAGAATATCAGCGCGAGGGCCTTTATCAAACAGAGACCTATGCTGACAACTCCCTAGGTAAAGGTCGAAAACTTTCTTTTGCAGGGATTGGAGCCAAAGGCGGGTTTACCTATAAGTTTTCGGGTAAACATATATTTAATATTAATGCGGGTTATTTGACAAAAGCCCCTTCCATTAGAAATACTTTTACAAATTCACGAGAAAACCACGCCATTGTAGGGGATTTAACTGGGAAAGATATCAAAGAGGAAAAAATAACTTCATTTGATGCCAATTATATTTTTAGGTCTTCAACTGTAAAAGCCAGATTAACGGGCTATTACACTCAAATGCAAGATGCCAATGAGATTTCATTTTACTTTGCTGACGGTATCAGTGGTGTTGATGAGGGAACAGCTTTTGTCCAAGAAATTTTACAAGGTATTGACAAAACCCATATGGGTATAGAATTTGGAATTGAGGCTCAAGTAACCCCTACTATTAAATTGACGGGTGTGGCTTCTTTAGGCCAATTTACTTATGACAACAATCCAAACTTGGTATTGAGTTCAAGTGATTTTGTAGATGGGCTTAATTTTGGAGAATCTAATTTAAAAGATTACCGCATTGCTGCAGGCCCTCAACAAGCAGCCTCAATTGGTTTTGAATATAGAGACCCCAACTATTGGTGGTTTGGCACCACCGCCAATTTCTTTGCAGATACTTATGTAGATGTTTCTCCCTTGACCAGAACTCAAAACTTTTTCTTGGATACAGATGGACTTCCTTTTAGTAACTATGAGCCAGACTTGGCCAGAGAATTATTGCGACAAGAGCGTTTTGAAGACTACATGGTCATAAATGCCATTGGAGGCAAATCATGGAAAGTTGGTGATAAATATATCAGTCTGTTTGTAAGTCTAAACAATATCTTTAATCAAAAATTTAAATCTGGAGGCTTTGAACAAGGCCGCTCTGCCAACTATACTTCTCTTCAAGAGGACGCTGGAAATCCAAAACGAGTTTTTGGTCCAAAATATTGGTATGGAAGAGGACCAACCTATTTCTTAAACCTCAATTATAGATTTTAAAAAACTAAAAAATGAACCTTAATTTTAATTTAATCAAAATGATAAACTTTAAACCATTTGCCGCAATTATTTTTCTTTGTCTTGCAACACTCGCTTGTGTACAAGACGATAACTTTGCTGTTCCTGCAAGTTTAGGAAATGAAGAAAATGAAAATTTAAACGCACTTTTAGAAGCTATCGATACATCCGTAGAGTTAGTTTCTATTGAGTATGTTAAGGATTTGTTTAATGGACAGGTAACCCTCATTGAGTCTGACTTAGCTGTAAAAGGATATGTGTCTTCATCTGATGCAACTGGAAATTTTTATAAAGAATTTTATATACAAGATAGCTCAGAGAATCCAACAGCTGGTATTGGGATATATTTAAATCAAGTAGATAGCTATAATCAATTCAATCTAGGACGTGAAGTTTATATTAACTTAAAAGGGCTTTACATTGGAGAGAATGCTTCAGAAGTCATTACCATTGGTGGTTCTGCAGATGGTAGCCGCGTCGGCATTATTAATGCTTCACAAATACCAATGCATATCATGAGATCAGCAAATACTGAAACCATGGTACCAATGGTTGTTGGTCTATCTAATGTAGACGATTCTCATATGGGCTTATTGGTATCCTTTGAAAACGTACAATTTCCAATGAGTTTGGAAGGGCAATCCTATGTAGACCCTTACGATGACTACGATACGCTTTATCCTTTGGTTAGTTGCCTTAATGGGGCTGAGTTTTTTGTCGAAACAAGTTCTTTTGCGTCTTTTAATCAAGAGCCTTTGCCTATTAATGGCAGAGGGACTATTTCGGGAATCATTGCTAAAAGTTACGGTGGTGACGACAGGGTAATGGTACTGAACTCAACAGACGATGTGCTTTTTGATGATGCACGCTGTGATCCTGTTTTTGAAGAGACATTTAATTCAGCCACTGACAACACCAATCTAAATATTTCAGACTGGATTAATTATGCTGAAGCTGGAGATGAATTATGGACAGAGCAAGTTTATGGCGGCAATGGATATGCCGAGTTTAGCGCTTATGCTACTAACAACTCTTCCAATATCGGATGGCTTATTTCACCTGGTATCGATATGGATGCTCAAGATGGTGAGGTTTTAAATTTTCAGACAGAATATGCTTATCCAGATGCTGGTCATTACCCGTTAGAAGTTTTTATCTCATCTGATTTTAACGGGCAAGAGTCTGGTATCGCAACTGCGACATGGGAACCATTGTCTGTGGTTATAGCCCATCCAGATGTTACAAACAGTTGGTTTTCATGGGTAGATTCAGGATCTGTAGATATATCCGCTTACACAGGAACCTTGTATGTAGCTTTTAAATATACCGGCAGTGATACCTCCAATCAAAACTCGACAATACACGTTGACAATATGGTCATATCTGTACCATAGACTTGCCTTATAATTTTAAAAAACCTGTGAGACATTCACAGGTTTTTTTATATATTTTTAAAACATGAATTTATTTGACCAGCTCTATATTTCGGTCTTTAGACAACTCAAAAATCACAAATCAAGGCGCGCAGCAACCTACGCAAGTTATTACGTGTCAATACTTCAGATAGGTTTGTTTTTGACCCTTGGAGTATTTTTGATCAAATTTTGTAAACAAATGAATATTAATTTTTTAAGTCCGGGCAATGCATGGTTAGTCTTTACTGTTTTGGCAGTCTTTCTACTATTTAAAAATTGGATGAATTACAATGGGAAAAAACGATCAATTCTGTTTTCTAAACTATCGACGAAATACAAGTTACATACTTTGGCCAGTTTAATTTTTATTCAATCTGCCGTTTATTTATTAGCTTTTATCATATCAAAAGCCGCATAAAAAACCCACCAAATCTGTGGAGGTTTTTAATAAACGGGTATTTTAAATCTACTTTTCTTTTGGATTACCGTCTAGGATTATAAATTCTGAACGTCTGTTTAGCTGGTGTTCGTCTTCGCTACAACCATTACCACAGTCATTTACAGGAATTGTCTCTCCCATTCCAACACCCACAATTCTACTTGAATCAATACCTTTAGAAATCACGTATTGTGCCGTTGTTATTGCGCGACGATCTGACAATTCTTGGTTGTATTTTACACTGCCTCTGGAATCTGTATGAGACTCTGCGCGAATGACAATTGACTGGTATTTTGTCATAAGCTGAACTAATTTATCCAATTCAAAGGCCGCTTGTACCGTGATATTAGATTTGTCAAAATCGAAATAAATAGGATTTAATATAACTTTATTGGCCAGTATAATTTCATCAATAGGATCAAGTAAAATTTCTGCGGTAACTTCTTCTTCACTGCTGCCATCAATTGAAGTTGAGCCGCTTTCATACTCCTCTTTGGATGCCGTTAAATACAGAACTGTATCACATTCTATAATATAATTGATTTCCCCTTTTTCAGAGGTCAATTTTGTTCCAACCACATTTCCTTTTGAATCGGTGACGTTGACCGAGGCATTTCCCAGTACAAGGCCGGTTTCACTGTCTTTAACTGTGACGGTAACCAACACATCGCAAATAGGTTGTAGTACTTTAACAGCGTATATATCGTCACTTCCAGTACCACCCTCGCGATTAGAAGACACAAATCCAGTTTCGGTTTCAACATTTATACTAAAAGCAAAATCATCTGCATTACCATTAACTGGAATCCCTACATTTCTTACAGGCCCCATTTTACCGTCTATAATTTTTGTGAAAAACACATCCATACCTCCAAGACCTAAATGACCGTCAGAGGAGAAGTATAAAGTATTATCTAAACTAACAAACGGGAACATTTCCTGCCCTTCAGTATTTACCTTTTGGCCTAAATTACTTGGCTTCCCAACACTTCCGTCCTGGTTGATAGGTGCCGAGTATATGTCAAATGCACCTATACCCCCCGCCATATCGGAAGAAAAGTAAAGTGTTTTGCCGTCTGGACTTACGGCGGGATTTTTGACGGAGTAATTTTCAGAGTTTAGTGAAAGTGACTCACCTTCAGACCAATCCCCTAGTTCTTTGGTAGATTTGTATAAATTTAAAACACTGAATTTATTCCTTGATAAGGAATCTCTCTCAAATATCTTATCAAAATAACTTTCTCTTGAAAAATACATGGTTTTTCCATCAGCAGAAAATGAAACTACCCCTTCATGGTATTTTGTGTTAACAGCTTCCACTGCCGCTGGAGTTGAGAAAGAGCCATCACTGTTTTCACTGGAAACATAAACATCCAAGAATGGCTCTTCATTCCAACCATATTTTTTACCAATTTCAGTCCTTGCACTTGTGATATAAAGTTTACCGTCTTTAAGGGTGCCACCAAAGTCAGCATATTCAGAATTAATCTTCAATCCTTGAACATTAAATTTTTGTCCTTTCTCTAGAATCTTAGCAAGGTAGTTTGGATTTTCCAAAAATGCAATGGATCGGTGGTCAGCAGGTCGCATACCCGCAAACTTGGACATTTGAGCGTTAGAAGCTTCGTATTTTCCATTGGCCTTTAACATTTGTGAATACTTGTAAATGGTTTCAGCTACCTCCGAAGTTTCAAGTGTTTTTGCATACCACTTTTCTGCCTCAATTGTATTAAAAACATTGAAATAAGCTTCTGCCAATTGGGCAAAAACATATTCACTACCCTCTCCTTCTGAAATTAATTTTTCATATTCTTTTGCAGCTTCTACAAACTCGAACTTAGAAAAGAGCTTATCGGCTTTTTTTGAAGCCCTTGATTGTGCATTGGCAAATAAGCCAGTGATTAGTATGATTATAAAAATTGAACTGTATTTTTTCATGATAATGTACTTAGCTTAAATTTAGAAATAACGTGGTGAGCGTGAAACTTTTGATGAGAAGTTAAAATCAAAATTGATGAAAACTTCATGTGAAGAATTTGTTACAATATCCAAATCGGATTGAATGGCATCATAGGCATATCCAATACGAAGGCTGTCTGTGACTTGAAAATTAATCATTCCACTGAAGGAATCTTCGAGTCTATAGCCCACACCAACTTCTACCAAATCATACATAAATAAATTGGCATTCACATCGTAACTTATCGGTGAGTCTAATGCATATTTTAGCAAGGCGTGGGGTTTGAGTTTGAAGTTTTTTGATAAATCAAACACATAACCTACAGCTCCAAATAAATGTT
>MDSV01038357.1_pt1 | contig 23100 bp, 23 predicted proteins | sample 810851 | NCBI WGS metagenome assembly MDSV01 (sample SAMN05326640, study PRJNA326480) | marine metagenome | isolation source: seawater | place: Atlantic Ocean: North East | collected 2012 | reverse complement strand
GCGAAGGGATTGTGCTATGGATTGACCAAGCGGAGCACTATACGGATCGTTCTGATACCAGCGTCGTAAAGGCTGCGCTGGATACGTATTTGGACTGCACCTGAGGGTGCGATTCTGAACGTGTTCAAGTTGCTATCAATATGAAGCTGGATAAATCCTCGCAGCAAGGCGTTCGGTCGGATCTTGCCGATATTGTTGGGACGCATTTTAAGTCTGAGTGGCAGCGCCCGATCGGTGCGCATTCGACAGCGGCCTTCGAGGCCGTTCGCGATCGGGTGGAGGCTTCGGCAGCACCTCTGATCATCGATTCCTGCTGCGGCACCGGTGACAGCACACGTAATTTAGCTGCTGCGTTTGTCGATGCCTTGGTTCTTGGCGTCGATAAATCGGCGCATCGACTGGCGCGTCACCGGGGTGGCGACGCGCAAAACTACATCATGCTGCGGGCAGACGTGAATGATTTTTGGCGGCTGGCAGTTGACGCGGGCTGGCGGCCGGCACGGCACTATCTGTTGTATCCCAACCCCTATCCTAAGGCGGCTCAAATTCGCAAACGCTGGTACGCCTCGCCTGCCTTTCCTACCCTGATCAAACTTGGCGGAGTGCTCACGGTACGTACCAATTGGGCTTTATATGCAGAAGAATTTGCGTGTGCGCTTGCTGTTGCCAACCGCAATGTCAGTCGTCGAATACTCATAAATGAGCCGCCTGTTTCAGCATTTGAAACCAAGTATCAAGAGCGTGGCCACGACCTCTTTGAGGTGGTCAGTGATTTGAATGATCGTCGTACAGCCGCGGAGTGAATGGGTCGCTTGGCCCGATGCGATTGTTCTTGGATAGATCGGTGGCGTATGTCATCTTTTGGTTAACACCTCAACCCAGCCTCTTTGAACCCTCTCGGGCGGCACCACAGCCAAGCCCTTTATTCGTTGGAGCCATGTCGTGAGTAATTCTTCGCCGTTGATTGACGCACCCTTGGGCCCCACGATGCTTAGGCTCGCCGTGCCTGGCGTCATCGGCGCGCTGCTGACATCCCTGCCGGGTTTGTTCGAGGCTGCATTTTTGAAAGAGGCCGGTGCGGAGGCCCTTGCGGCTGCTGCGCTGGTGTACCCATTGGTGATTCTGTCCGGCATGTTCTCTGCCGGTGCTTTTGGTGGGGCGGTCAGCGGTTTTATCGCTCGCGCCATTGGTTCAGGCGATGCTGAGGAGGCGAGTGGTGTGCTTGTTTGCGCTGTTCTGATCTCTCTGGGCGGTGGTGTGCTGATGTGGTTGTTGGTCGTGCTCTTCGGCCCGCTCTTGTATCAGTCTGCGACGGATAACGTTACGGTCATTGAGTCTGCCCGATACTACGCGGCGTTGTTGTTTCCGGTCATTCCCGCGTACTGGTTGATCAACATGCTGTCCTCTGTCTTGCGGGGTAGTGGCGATATGAAACGACCGGCGATAGCGGCGGCGAGCTTGCTCGTGTCCTACATTCTGTTGGCTTGGTTGCTGATTCCCTTGGATGGATCGGGCACGATGCTCGCTATTGAGGGTGCCGCATCTGCCATGGCGGGTTCCTATGTGTTTGCGGCAGCCCTAGTGATTTATTTTGTTGTTCATCCCAGTCAGCCCATTCGTTTTCGCATAAGCGCCTTTCGCTCCGAGCTGTTGGCGCGCATTCTCAAGCAGGGGCTGTTGGCGGCCACGCAATCGGTGATGACCATTGTCTATGCCATGGTAACGACGGTCATTTTCAGTGCCTACGGCACAGATTGGTTAGCCGGTTTCGGTCTCGCGGTTCGGCTCGAACTGATCATGGTGCCTGTGATTTTTGGGATTGGTGCATCAATGATCGCCATCGTCGGAGCCTATGTTGGCGCCGGCAGGCGTGCTGAAGCCATTGCTATCGCCTGGCGGGGTGTTCTGGTGAATGTAATGCTGATAGGAACGCTGGGTTTGATGTTGGCGGTTTTCCCCAACGGGTGGTGTGCCATGGTGGGTAGCGACCCAGCGGTCATAGGGAGTTGCGGCCAAGCCTTAACCGTTGTTGCGCCGACCTATGCTTTCTTCGCGCTGGGCTTGAGCTGCTACTTGGCGAGTCAGGCGCTGAATACGCTGTCCTACCCGGTGTTGGGCGCCTTAGTCCGGCTGCTTGTTGTGTCTAGCGGCTTATTCTAGATTGGCGCAGAGACGTCGATTGATGCAGGCCTGTACCTCGTGGCGCTGGCGGCAGTGGCCTACGGTCTCGTGGTGGCGCTGGGTCTGCGGATGGGGCCTTGGAAGGTCTAGGGCTGACAAACTGTAGGCCATTGATCTTCGGTCCAGTTCAAGGCCCGAATCTGCAAATGCGCTAAGTGATTTTTTGCCGGTAATTTCGCGTGATGGACAAGCCAGTGCCGGTCGTCTGCCTGCATGATATCGCCGTGTCCCGTTGCGACGAAGGGTGGATCGGTTGCGATCAACAACGATCCCCCGCCGAAGTATAAGGGCCAGCCTTGTTGATCAATGTAGGGACCAGTGACCTCCTTTGATCGCCCAAACCGCATTTGGTAGCTCGTGTCATCATAGATGCAGCAATGGTTGAAGGACATGAACAGATAGTAGTATCCGTCGCGAAAAGTGATAAACGGCGCTTCGATGATCGGGTCTTCTTGTAAGAGCCAACGCTGGGCTAACGTCGTATACGCCGCATCGTCTGCTGGCTTTAGCGTTTTAGGATCAAGTTGAATCAACTTGATGCCGCCGATGGTGGAACCGAAGACCAGCCAAGGGATGTTCTCTTCATCAACGAAGAACTGGGCATCAATGGCATTGAATGTGGCGTCATCGTTGCCGCAATAGATCGGCACATCGTCATAAAAAGGTTTAGATCGCAAGATAAGCCCATGGTCGACCCACGCGTAATCGGGGTGCTCTGGGTCTAATACCGCATTCGATGCCAAGCCCGTTGCTGCGTTGCAGGTGTCGGAAATATGCGATTGATAGAACAGCAGATATCGGCCTTGGTAATAGGAAATGTCCGGTGCGCCAATGTGGTCAGCCTCTGGAAGTTCGCGCAACAGCCAGTCTGGCATTGCGTCAAATACCGCACCGGACGCCTGCCAGTTTGTGAGGTCTGCTGACTGATAAAAACTGCCCAATGCACTCGACGAATAGACGTAGTACCTATCGTCAAAGTGCTCGATCGACGGGTCGTGAATGGGACTGGTGGCGGCGTCATTGTCGACGACGTTAGGGCTAATCTGACAGGTCAGTGGTCGCTCGCTGCAGCCTACGATGGTGAGCAGAGCGATCCCCAGCCAAGGCCTGATTCTACGGCGGCGTTCGGATGTACCGATTGAGCTACAAATCCTGAACATGAGGAATGATGTCCTTACTGATACGTTCGAGTACTTGGTGCCGAGTATCGAAGTTGGGCAATACCATCACTTGATTCAACCCAGCAGAGGCTAAGCCATGCAGTCGCTCGATCAGTTGATCCTGAGTGCCGATCATATTGGCTGCTTGCAGCACGCTGGGCGTCAGGAATTGTTCCTCCTCCGGTAGAACCCAGCAGTTGTGGCCGGCATGGATGCGCTGGTGAACACGCTCCGCGGGTTCGCGACTGAGCAAGGCGCAGTAGTCGTCCCATATTTCGGCCAACCAATTTGGCGGCTGGTGACCAAAATTTCGAAACTGATCAAAGGCATAGTGCACGCTGGCCATGGCCATCGCGCCACATTCACGCTTTACTCGAGGTGAATCCACCGGTTCTTGCGGGTCTAACACGGTGATGCAGGTGAGTGCTGTGTTGTAGAAGTTCGCCTCGCTGCCTCCTGGGGCCAAGGCGCGGCTCGATGCTCTCGCACCCTCGTGCACCGCTGCTAACGATTGTCTGACGGCACTCTGTGTGGATACGCCGAGTACAGCGCCATCGCCGTAAGTGCCCGCAAGGGCGAGAGATCTTGGGCCAAAACCCGAGACGAAGAGGGGGATCGGATCCTTGAAATTAACGAATCCGTCCTCGGGCATAATATGTCTGATGGGTATGTCGCGGTCTCCGTGTTTCAGCCAAGCCTCCTCCCCGCGCATGAGAGGTACCAGAGTTTCCAGATAGGCATCGAATTCGGCGATTTTTTGCGGCGGCATTCCCATGATACGTCTGGCCGTGTTACCCGAACCGACACCGAGGAAAGTTCGTCCGGGGGCGAGGGCATTGATGGTAGCGATGCCTGCGGCATTGACCGCAGCGGGGCGAGTGCCTGAGACGGCAACACCGGTGCCGAGCTTGATGGTTTCGGTGCGCTCAGCCGCAAGTGCCAGGCTTGCGTAGACATCTGACCAAAGCATTTGCGAGTCGGCCATCCAAGCGTGGCTAAATCCGAGCTGCTCGGCATGCACGACGTAATCAATGTCCGTCACTCGTGAGGCGACGCAAACGCCAATATCCATAGGGTCTCTCCTGTCTTGCATGCTTGAACGATGGTCAAGCCATGACCATAGCGCACATCAGGGAGAATAAAAAAATAGCCGGTAAGCCATTTAACGAAGAAAAAGTGCGCTTATGAGCCCATCAAGAGGGCCTGGCAGAAACCACAGCCCGCAAAAGCGGACGTGAGAGCGAATTGAAGATGGTCAACATTTTCGCATCGCGGCGCGGCCCAGCAGATACATCACGAAGAAGGTAAAAAACATCCCGCCGCCGCCACTGAGAAAGGCAATGGCTCCCCAGATGTCGGCGCTACCGTAAATCGTATCGTCTACGGACAAGCCTCGGTTCGGCGCAAGGTTTCCGGCCCAGTAAAAGATGGTGTTCGCCCAGCCAGTGATGATCAGTGACCACGAGCCAAGCCGAAAATCCCGCTCCGACAGTTCGAGTTTGGTTGCCAGATTGATTAGGGCGATCAACAGGATGCCGTTAAGTATCCCGCCGACGTGAGCGGTGGCCCAGCCTCGGTCTGAACCCGGTATGGATACCTCCCACACCGGCAAGGGCCAAAGATTCACTGCGTCCAACAGAGAAAAGGTCAGCATGAGTCCAGCGATCAAACCGATGCTGAGTACGATGATGGCGTGCAGAACAACGCGGTGAAAGTAGGCGCTGCTTTGGGTGCTGAGATCTGTCATCTGCATGACTCCGTTTTGCGTTACGTTTTGAGCAGTGCGCTCATGATGCTGTCGTTCAGAGACAGCACGTCGCCACCGTTTTGGTGGTGTTCGCGCCATGCCAGCGCAATGGGGTTCTGTGCATTCGTGCAGATCGGGTGGTTGCGCGGATGGTAACCCCGTTTCAGCACAGGTAGGGCAGACCAGGCCAGATCAAAGCCAAAGCGGCAGAAGAAGCCCCAGGCTTTCAGGGCTTTGCCCGGTGTTTTGTACAGCCCCTCGCCACGCACCATGGGGGCATAGGCCTTGAAGGTTTCGCTCAGGATGTGACCAAAGGCGCGAACCACCATAAACTTTCGAAACCACTCGTCTTCACGGTAAAAGGCGTTGTAGAAGTCGAAGGCGACGGCGCCATGCTCCACTTCTTCAACCTGATGCCATACCCAAATGGCCCGCATCACCGGATCGGCCTCGCCCATCAGTTCATGGTAGCGCTGTAAAATGATCAAACCGCCTAAGAAGGTGAATGTCTCATAGCCGGCAACAAAGCCGATCTGAAATTTTTTGCTGCGTTGGGTCATGCCGGTAAAGGTCTTGCTGCACGCGTCGTCTACTCGCGCAACATCTGGGTATTTTTCGGCCAGACGCTGGGTCCACTTGGAGAAGTTGAACGCATGGTGAGACTCCTGACCAATGATGGCCTGTACGTCCTGTAGCAGCCCGGGGTCGCTCAGTTCGCCACGGTACTCTCGCATAACGCGAACTAAAAACCGTTCAAAGTGAGGTACGTCCACACCCAAGGCGTTGATGAACATGGCGAACTCCGGTGAGCTTTTGCTCCAGACAGGCTCAGAATGTGTGGCGTCAAATTTCAGCGGACGGACCGGAATATTATCCATGGGATGATGCGTCATTGGCCTAGCTCCTCTGCACGGTTTGTTGCGGTCCTGATGTTTCGCCAACCCTTAGTGGGGGCTCAGGCAGTTCCGTCGATGGTGGCCATAATATGGGCATACCGGTGCCGCGTAATCTGTCGCCAACCGCGATGTTTTCGCGATCTAACGGAAAACATGGCCACGTTTTGACGCGTTCGGCAGTGCTGGCGATGTATACCACGGTGAAGACGCGGCGCGTATTCGGGCTTTCGTTGGCTGATGCCTGATGAACGGTGAACCCGTCGTGCCAGACCACTGCGCCAGGGTCTACCTCTACCCACTGGGGTTTTTTGCCCCCAAGTTTAGGATCACCCAAAATATTGTAAGGTTCTGAGCGGTGGGTAATATCTACGGTTCTCAAGGACCCTGCTTTGTGTGAACCCGGGACGTAGGCCATAGCCCCGTTATGGATGGTAATTGCGTCGAAAGGGATCCAAGCGCTGATCAAAGGTGCGTCGCCAATCGGCCAAAACGTCTCGTCCTGATGTGCGGTAGTTTCTCGTCCCCCGGATTCCTTGTAGAGCGCTTGATCCTGCCACAGGCGGACACTGTCGACGCCAAGCAGCTGGGCGGCCATACCGGCCAGACCCGCATGACACGACAAAGGTCTCACGTCGGCATTGGTCTCCCACAATCGCATGCATTGAATAAAACTCTGTTCGTAGGTGTTTTTTTCCGACACCGGGCGGTTGTCTGCGGCGGTTCTGATTGCCACCTCGGCATCAACCGCGCGGGCATACTGGCCAAGCTCCTGCAAGCTGAATACATCCGCGGTTTTCACAAAGCCATCCTGTTGAAAACTCGCGATGGTCTCTGCGTGCAATGTGACGGGGTATTGATGTGTGCTCATAATCTTAAGGCTCTCTAATGCAGCAAAGACCAGTCCGGTTCGCTTTCCGGGTGACTGAGTTCACCAAAAGCATTTCGAACCACCCGGCGCTCTTTGTCCAGCCAGTGTTTCCAATCCGTACAACGGACCAGTTCGTCTTGGCGCCTGCTCTGATGCGCCAGCAGGCGCTGATGCATATCGGCTTCTGCGTTAGTGCCCTGGCCCGCCAGATTGTTCATTTGCAGAGGGTCGTCGCGCAGGTCATACAACTCCTTTTTGCCATTTAACCACTGGGCATAGGTATGGGTCTGGCTGCGCACGCCGCGCCACTCTGCGCCGTCTTGGAACCAGTCGAACCACTTGGAGAAGTTCATGATAAAGGCCGTGTCGTCGCTGTCGTCGCCGCCGAGAATGGCCGGGGCTTTGTTCGCGCCCTCAATGCTGCGGGGTATGGGGATGCCCGCCAAACCGCATAGCGTCGGAAACCAATCCACCATGGACACGATACTGTCGCAGCGACCGCCAGCGGCCACAGTGCCCGGATAACGAATGATCCCGGGTATGTGGATCGAGGCGTCGTACGGGTTTTTCTTGGACCAAGGATTCACCCCCTGGGAACCGCCTTGGGTGCCGTGGTCCGAGGCGAACATGACAATGGTATTGTCGGCCAAACCCTTTTCGTCAAGGTAGTCCAGCAGGTTACCCAGCATGTCATCGACGGCGAGAATCATCGCCAAATAATGCCGGTACATGTCCACTGACGTTTCGCGCAAAGCCTCCGGCACGTTACTGGGCAGGGTGAGCGTAGCGGGTAGGCGGTCGTAGTAGGCCTCAGGTGCAAAGGTAAAGGGTGTGAAGTGCGGTTGATGCGGAGACAGAAACAACAAAAAGGGTTCGTCACCAGCAGAATCCATAAATTCTTTGCCGTAGTTCATGAGTCCGTCGGTTTCGTACCCATCCCAGCGTTCGTAGTTCCAATCGCCTTTTTGTACGAACCCATCGAAATACACCATGTGTTGGTTGTAAGCCCGCCAGTAGTCGAATCCCAAACGGTCGCGCCCCTCGGGTACCCAGTCTGGATGCTGGGGCATGCGGTCTAAGGCAGGCCACAGGCCAGTGTGCAGGTGCCATTTGCCAACCCAGCCGGTTTTGTAGCCCTGATGAGCAAAGGCATCGCCAATGGAAATTTCGCTGTGTCGGGTTCGGGTGGTGTTGATTAAGTGGCCGGTGGTTTGGGGATAGCGTCCGGTGAGCAGCATAGCCCGGGCCGGTGTGCATACCGGACAATTCGAAACGGCTTGGGTCAACAGCGTGCCTTCGTCGGCGAGACGGTCTATGTGCGGCGTGGCAATTTGCGTCTCGCCGAACAGGGGTAAGGACTGGGCCCTGAGTTGATCAGGAAACAACACCACGATGTTGGGTCGATTGCTCATAGGGCTTCGCCAATCAGTCGCTGGGTGACTAAGTCCAAAAATGCGTCTTTGTCCCGCCAGTTCGTGGCGCAGAGAACGACTTCGCCGGAGTCATCGACCAAGGTTTTGCCGTCCGGGGTAATTACGATGGGCAGTGATTCCATGTCCAGCAAGTCATTGGCGAAACCCAAGTAGACTGCCACCAAATCGTAGAGGATCGAGCTTTGTTTGAGGGGGTCAAGCGTCTTTAGGATTGGCCATGCGCGCACGGCCTCAAACCAAGCCAAGTGATTGTCCATACTGATGCCTGCTGCACTGGCGGGCCCGTTCCGCTCGGCGGCCTGTCGAATAGCAGCAAAACGCTCGCCATCGAGAATCACGTTGCCGCAGGTGTCCAGAGGCGTGATGACTTTCTCCCAGCTCGCTTCGAATACCGCGCGGCAAGCCAATGCGTGCATCTTTACGTTGAATTCCCGCATGGGTTTGGGCGCATCGAGATAGCCGCGTCGTATGCTGCCGTGCATGCCAATGAACGTTGCCTTGTCGGTAATCTCTGGCTGCCTTGCAAGGGCGGCGGCAATATTAGGCAGTGGGCCAATGCAAATCAGCGATACCTTGTCATCGGCTTGCATGATGGTGTCGCAGATTGCTCCCACTCCATCGGGCAGTATGGTTCCGGAGTACTGGCCGAGATCGTAGTCTCCCAGCCAAGCGTCGTGAGTATGCGGGTTGTCATCCAGAGGAATACCAATGCCGATGGGGATATGGGTGCAGCCCATCAATTCCAGAATCTTGGCGACCAGACGGGCTCGGTAGACGGTGTCGCCGGTGCTGGTGGTGATGAGTTTGACGTCCAGTTCCGGGCAGCGGAGCAAAAAGGCAAGGGCCCATACATCATCGACATCGTGACCGATGTCGGTATCCAGAACGGTGGGTATCGCCATACGCGTTTACTCGTGTGTTGTTGAGGTTCGGTTCTAGAAGAATACGAAGGATCGCACGACCACATTTTTCCGGCAGCGCGCGTCTGCCGGCGCGCTATGGTCGATGCTCGCAGAGTGAAAGGACCAGCGAGAAACCGAGCCGTCTTTGACGGAGTCATAGCACTTGAGCATGGATACTTCGTGGGGTTGCTGCTGAGGCAGCCAGTACCATTCGTGACTGGGGCGATAGGTGAAGCGGGTGGTTTCACCAACGCGGTCGTCGTAGACCCGATAGTTGTTGATGTAGGGTTGATCCGCAAAGGAAGGCCAGGCACAAAGAACAAAGGGGTTTTGTTCAACGGTCTCCATGGGCTTGGCCAAATTAATCGACATTAAACGGCGCGACATTTTTTCCTCTGCTTCCGCTTCGGTGTACTGTTGTTCGCGACCAAAGTTCCTGAGGTTTCGAGTCAGCAGTTCCCGACAACGCACCCGCCCGCTGTTGTCATTCAAATCGTTGTGCACCAGATTGGCGTAGTTGGCATTGACGCCTGGGTTTTTGGCATCTTGGTCTTCGGTACGATCGCCTTCGTAATCCTTATCAAAAACGTCGTGATTGAAGACTAAGGCGTCGCTGGCGTCTGGGAAAAATTCCAGCAGCAACTGCTCCATCTCGGCATAAAACACTGAGCGAACTTCTTCGGAGTCGTAGAAGTTCTGGCACTGGGATCGACAAGAGGCCAACGAAAGCCCCAGCTTGTCCATGCATTCCGGGGAGTTTGGCGACAACCCCGGGTAGTACTCGGAGATGCGTCGGGCGTCGCGCATGATTTGCGGAAAGTAGAGGCTACGCCGAGCGTTGTCGCGTTCGTCCTTCGCAAGCTTGGCTGCGTCGGCCCTCCGGTCAGGGTCGTTCCAGATTGCGTTAGACGGCACCACGGAGTACGACGGCGCATTAAAGATTGTGTAATGCAATGGCAGGGCGAGGCCGCCCTCGGGCGCCTGCATGTCACTGGATTCGATGTGAGCGAGGCACTCGGCATAGCGCCTGAAGCCCTTGCCCCATGGGGTTTCGATTGGGCCCGGAGGAGCGTTTTCGATAAAGTCCGTGACTGCCTGGCCCTCGCCGCTGGCGATTTGCTCCAGCGCATCGCTGACGGCTGCGGTGGTGCCAGCATCACCGTTGACGTCAAGGCTGGTGTAGGCCCTGCCGCCATTTGCTGCGATGGGCTGCGGTTGACCAGCGGTTAATTCGACTTCTGGTACAAAAGGTGTTGTGTCTGTCTTCATTGTACGCTCCCCGTTTGCGGAACCCTCCCCACCAGGATTCCCTCCGTCCAAGCATACTGTCAGAAACCCTTTTCGGTCTCTACTGTCGCGGGCTGCGGTCTTGGTTAGGGATAAACCCGCAACACTCCTGTGCCAACGTTAAGTGATCGTGAATCCAGGCGGTGTCGACTTGTCCCGAGCTAGCTTCTAGTATGATTCGTTAACGGTATTGGGTACTTACACCAAGGGAGATCGAAGATGAAGACGTTGAATGTTAACGGTCAGCCGGTAGAGGTTGATGCGCAGGACAGCACGCCACTGCTGTGGGTGTTGCGCGAGCATTTGGGGCTTACCGGAACAAAGTATGGCTGCGGTATCGCCCAGTGTGGTTCCTGCACTGTGCACCTAGATGGGGTCGCTGTGCGCAGCTGCGTTATGCCCTTAGCTGCTGTAAGTGAGACAACCAAGGTCACGACCATTGAAGGATTGTCGGCAGATGGCAGCCATCCGGTACAGCAAGCTTGGGCAGAACTGGATGTTCCCCAATGCGGCTACTGTCAGCCCGGAATGATCATGGCTGTATCTGGCATGCTGAACGCGTCGCCTGATGCGGATGATGCGCAAATTGACAGTCAAATCACCAATATTTGTCGCTGCGGTACGTTTCAGCGCGTGCGTGAAGGCGTGCATTTGGCGAAGGAAGTGGCGAAGAAGAGCAAGGGAGAAACGGCATGAGCGAGTCAATGAAAAACGCAATGACGGTTTCTCGACGCGGATTTTTAGTTATCACATCAACCCTAGGCGCGGGGTTAGCCTTAGGCATGACCACACGCCCGACAGCTGCATCGGCCAGCGCCTATGATGAGGTCAATGCCTGGGTGCATATTGCCTCTGATGAGACGGTCACGATTCGTATTGCTCGCTCCGAGATGGGGCAGGGCACGCTCACCGGTTTAGCGCAGCTGGTCGCCGAAGAGCTGGATTGTGATTGGAACAAGGTCACTTATGAATTCCCCACTCCCGGGCAGAATGTTGCGCGAGAGCGTGTTTGGGGCGATTTCTCAACCGGTGGCAGTCGTGGACTACGCGGCAGTCATCAGTACGTGCGGGAAGGCGGTGCTGCGGCGAAATTGATGTTGATTCAAGCAGCAGCGGATGCGTGGAATGTTCCAGCGTCCGAGTGTACTGCCGCCGAGAGTGTGATCTCTCATGCTGCCTCAGGGCGCACGACCACATACGGCAAGATGGCTGAGGCTGCCGCTTCCGTGCCGGTGCCGACGCAAGTGACCTTGCGCGACCCCGCAGATTGGCGGGTGGCAGGTAAGCCCGTAAAGCGGCTGGATACCGCCGACAAGCTGACGGGGAAACTGGTTTACGGTGCCGATATCAGTCTGCCCGGTATGCTCTGCGCGAGCATCATGGATTGCCCGGTCATGGGGGGCAAGCTTGTCAGTTTCGATGAAAGCGCGATTCGCAAGATGCCTGGAGTCAAGGGTGCGGTTGCCGTCGTCACCAGTCAGGGTGCCAACGGCGTTGCTGTGGTAGCGGACACCTGGTGGCAAGCACACTCGGCGTTGAAACAGTTGCCCATCGAGTGGGACCGAGGGCCCAATGCCAATTTTGATGATGCGGCGGTCACTGCTCTGCTGGAAGATGGCCTGGTTGCTGATGATGCCTATGTGGGGAATTGGGGTGGTGATGTGGAAGCTGCCTTTGGCGCGTCTGCGACCCAAGTGGAGGCGACGTATAAAGTGCCATCTCAGAACCACGCGCCCATGGAACCCATGAACGCGACGGCCTTGTTCACTAAGGATCGTTGTGAGGTGTGGTGCCCAACTCAGAATGGTGAGGCAGCCTTGGCTGCGGCTTCGGAAGCGTCAGGTCTGCCGCTGACCCAATGCGAAGTGTACAAAACCATTTTGGGTGGTGGCTTCGGGCGTCGCGGAGCTGGCGATTATGTGCATCAGGTGGTGGAAATCGCGAAGGTATTTCCTGGTACGCCTATCAAGCTTCAATGGTCGCGTGAAGAAGATCAAAAGCATGGCTTCTTTCATCCCACGACCATGGCCAAAATGCGCGGGTCCTTGGACGCCGAGGGCAATTTGACCGGCTTGCATATGCGTATATCGGGACAGTCAATCCTTGCAGGCTTGATGCCTCACGCCTTGGTGGAAGGCGCCGACTACTTGCAGTTTCAAGGTGTGATTAAGGAAGGCTTGAATCCCAGCATGGACGATCACTCCATTTGCTACGACATCCCCAACGTCTTGGTAGATCACGCCATGCGTAACCCGCCCATCCGCCCCGGATTTTGGCGCGGTGTAAATGTGAATCAGAACACCATCTATCTGGAATGCTTTCTCGAGGAAATGGCTCATGCTGCGGGTCGCGACGCATTGGAGTTTCGCTTGGCACTGATGAAGAACCATCCGAAGAGCGCTGCCGTGCTCAAGGCTGCAGCGGAGCAGGGCGGCTGGGGTAGCAATGACGGCAAGGCCCGGGGACTCGCCTTTTTGCACTCCTTCGGCAGTTATGTTGCCGCCTGTGCTGAGGTGAGCATTGACGACGACGGCAAGCTGTCCATGGATCGTATTGTCGCCGCGACAGACTGTGGTACGGCAGTTAACCCTCAGCAGATCGAAGCTCAAGTTCAGGGTTCCTTCGTGTACGGACTGTCCGGGGCGCTTTATAGCGAAAGCACCTTGGCTAACGGTGAGTTCCAAGAGGATAACTTCCACACCTATCCGTCGATGAAAATTGCAGCGATGCCAAAGGTGGAAGTCATTGTGATGCCGTCAGGAGGGTTCTTTGGTGGAGTTGGTGAGCCGACGATTGGGGTTGCGGCACCTGCCGTGCTGAACGCGATCTTTGCTGCGACGGGTAAGCGCATTCGCCAGCTTCCGCTGAAGGATCAAAGCCTGCGGGCCTGATCGATGTGCTACCGTCTCGCATCTATGCTGATGTTGGGTCTGGCCGTTAGCGGCCAGCTCCAAGCAACAGAGGACGCGCTGACTCAATCGGCAAGTGCGGCGTCGGTATGTTCCGGTTGCCACGCGCTGACCTCTGGAGCTTCTGTGCCCACTCTGCAGGGACTGAGCGCGCTCGCGATCGAGCAGCAGATGCTGGCGTTAAAGCGTTCAGGCGGTCAAAGCGCCATGCATCGCTTGATTAAGGCCTACGACGACGCGCAAATTCGCAGCATTGCGAATGTGTTGGCCCAAGATGAACGTGTCCAATGAAGGGTTTGCGCAGACGACATGTGTTGGCGGCCATGGCAGCGTCGGCCCTGCTACCGGGTCGAACGCTCGCTGCTGAACCAAACTCCCGTTTGGTGGTGGTCGGTGGCGGGTTTGCTGGTGCGACGCTGGCGCGTTCCGTCAAGCGCTTATCGCCGGAAATCACCGTTGTTTTGATTGAAGCCCGCGAACGTTACGTTTCTTGTCCTATGAGCAACCTAGTTATCGCTGGCCGGCGTAGCCTGGCGGCGCAAACTTTTGACTACCGAGGCCTTGAGGCCGCTGGCGTTGAGGTTGTACGCGGTATGGCGGTAGATGTGGACGCGACGAAGCAATGCGTCAGGCTACAAGGTGGCGTGACCATAGACTATGACCGCTTGGTGCTTGCGCCGGGTGTGATGCTTAACTTTGACCAATTGTCCGGTATGTCAGAGCAGGGTGCGGAGAAAATGCCGCATGCTTGGCAGGCCGGTGCGCAAACCACCTTGCTGCGTCGCCAGATCGAGGCCATGCCCGATGATGGGCTCATCGTGATCAGTGTGCCGGCCGCACCGTATCGCTGCCCGCCCGGCCCCTATGAACGGGCCAGTCTGATAGCCAGCTATTTGAAACAGAACAAGCCCAAGGCGCAGATTCTGATTCTGGACAGCAATGAACGCTTTTCCAAGCAGGCACTGTTTCAACAGGGCTGGAAGCGTTTGTACGGCGACAGAATTCGCTGGCAGAGCGCCTCCAATGACGGTCGCGTTATTCGGGTGGAACCCGACGCCATGCGCCTGCATACGGATTTTGCGACCCATACGCCGGATGTGGCCAATATCATACCGCCACAGCAAGCTGGGCTGATCGCGCATCGTGCCGGTGTGGCTGATGTCTCGGGGTGGTGTCCGGTGAACAGTCTGAGTTTTGAATCGCGTTTGCAACCGAATATTCACGTGATCGGTGACGCAGCCATCGCGGCTCCCATGCCCAAGTCTGCATTCGCCGCTAATGCCCAAGCCAAGGTCTGCGCGATTGCCTTGGTACGCTTGTTTCGCGGAATGCAGCCACAATCGACGGTGTTGGCGAACACCTGTTATTCCTATCTGGAACCGAACAGCGCGATCTCGATAAGTGGCGCCTATCGAACACAGGATGGCCAGTTTGCTTCCATCGCCGCCGCTGCCGGTGCCAGCCCCCTGATCCCTCCGGAGGGGCTTCAAGCCAAAGAAGCGCTTCATGCTGCGGATTGGTTTCGTGCGATTACCCAGGAGACTTTCGGTTGAAGACGATACTCTGGACGGTATTGATGCTGATTGGCCCGACGGTAGAGGCTGGGACTGTGCTGCAAATCATTGGCGACGCCATCGTTGCTCCGCTGACTGAACGCCCCGCATCGGCGGAGATCGGGAAACGCCTTTTTGTTTCGCGAGAAAGTGGCCACTGTGTGCTTTGTCATCGAGTCGAGGGGCTCGACGCGCCCTTTCAGGGCGATATCGGTCCCCAGTTGAGTGATGTAGGCGACCGCCTAAGCCCGGGCCAACTCAGACTGCGTATCGTGGACAGTTCGATACTCAATGCGCAAACCATCATGCCCCCGTACTATCGCAGTGAGAATCTGCATCGGGTGGCCAACGCCTATGAGGGTGAGACCGTCCTTACTGCTTTGCAGATAGAACACTTGGTGGCCTATTTGTCGCAACGTCGGAGTGATATGCCGTGAATCGAAACCTACCGCGACGGCGGTTTTTGCAAGCTGCTGTAGCATTGCAGGCCAGCGGGCTCTTGTCCTCTGCGGCGGCGGACGCCGACGCGGGAAGAAGGCAGGTAGAGCAAGCGATTGCGGATTTTTTTGGGGCAGGTCGCAGTGCGCAGAACGGTCGCGTGACGGTTTCGGTGCCGGCTATCTCTGAGAACGGCTACTCGGTGCCCTTGAGCCTGGCGGTGGACAGTCCCATGACGGCGGACGATTACGTGCGCCGCGTATTAGTCGTATCTCAGTCCAATCCTCTGCCGATTGTTGCAAGCTTTGAGCTTGGGCCCAAAGCGGGCTTAGCGCAGATGAGTACGCGTATTCGCTTGGCAGACTCTCAACGTATTTACGGCATTGCCGAGATGCATGACGGCACTCTCTGGTCCGGCTATGGACACAGCATCGTGACGTTGGCGGCCTGCGTTATATGAACGAGCAACCCACAATTCGCTTGGCTGTGCCTCAGAACGTACCTGCGGGTGAAGTGGTCGAAATCAAGGTTATGATCCAGCACCCCATGGAGTCTGGGTATCGACGCGGAGCGCTGGGAGAGCGCATTCCACGAGATATCATCAAATTTTTTCGCTGCAGCCAAGAGGGTGAGACGATCTTTGAGGCGGAATTTCATCCGGGTGTGGCGGCCAATCCGCTGCTGACATTTCATATGCGGGCCGAGCGCAGTGGAACATTAAATTTTGAGTGGACGGATCAAAACGACCTGCGCTGGAGCAAGCAGGCTGAGCTGTCGGTGATCTAGGTCGTGCGACTGCTGATTTTTGTCGGCTTATGGCTAGCGAGTTCGGCGATCACTGCGCAAGACAACAACGGCACTGTAACAGCGCCATTCGAGCAGCCGGTATCTGGTTATCGTTTTCTTACCCCGGAAACTCAGGCATTGCAGGATGATGCCTTTGCCAATCCCGGCTACTTGTGGGTTGCCGCAGGAGCCGAGGCCTATCAGAAAGAACATGGCACTGACTCGTGTGCAAGTTGTCATGGTGAGGGCAGCATGGTTGGCGTGGCCACACGCTATCCGCGCTTCGACGAAGGAGCGCAAACACTGCTCAATCTGGAAGGCCGTATCAATGCCTGTCGCACCGAGCATCAAGAGCTGCCCGCGCTGGCTTATGAAAGTCAGGAACTTTTGGCGCTGACTAGCTATGTCGCGGAAGAGTCTCGCGGCATGATGACGCAAGTCAGCGTATCGGCGGACGCTGCGCCATGGTTTCAGGCAGGCGAAGCATACTTTTTCCAGCGGCGCGGTCAGCTCAATCTCGCCTGTCAGCAATGCCACGATCAGTCGTGGGGAAAGATGCTACGAGGCGATCGGCTTAGCCAAGGCCAGCCGAATGCGTTCCCTGCTTATCGATTGGAGTGGCAATCGCTTGGTTCTCTGCATCGACGGCTGCAAAACTGCGAGACAGGGGTCAGAGCTGAACCACAAGCCTTGGGTTCCCGCGCCTACTTGGGGTTGGAACTTTACCTGGTTTGGCGCTCTCGGGGTCTGGTGCTGGAAGCGCCCGGGGTGCGCAGGTAAATACGAAACAGGTATGGTACGAGACTTATCCAGAATAGGTGAGAGGGTGATGCAATCGTATTCCAGACCGCAAAGTCGCGCTGGCCAACCGCATCATTCTGCGATTAAACCGACGGCCCAGTATTTTATGAGATGGAAGAGACCAATATGACTGCACTCGTTCTACGCCAAGACATCGACGGCATTGCCGTACTGACGCTAAGCCGGCCCGACAAACTGAATGCACTGAACGTTCCGCTGTTTCAAGAGCTTTACGAGCACGCCAAGGACATTGAAAACACGCCAGAGACGATTGGCTGTGTGGTGATCAAGGGCGCCGGTCGATGTTTCTCTGCTGGCCATGACTTGGGCGATATTGCCACCGGTGAAAAACTGCCCAGACCGAATTTTCAGGCCAAGGTTATCGAGGCGCTAACAGCTCTGCCCCAGCCGGTGATCAGTGCCGTGCACGGCCACTGCTACACGGGAGCTTTGGAACTTGCGCTGGCCGGTGATTTGATTGTGGCCAGTGAGAACGCCAAGTTTGCGGATACTCACGGCAAGTGGGCGCTGCAGCCGGTGTGGGGTATCAGTCAGCGTTTGCCGCGAAAGATCGGCAACGCCAAGGCCACTGAGATGATGTTGACTGCTCGCACCTACAGTGCGGCTCAAGCGCTGGATATGGGCTTGGTGGTGCAGGTATTTGCCGACGACTCCTTTGAGGCAGAAGTCATCGCCTACTGCCACGAGATGCTGGAAAACTCCTGGCATTCGTTGCGTGGCTACAAAGCGCTGCTGAACGGAACCGATGGGATGAGCTTAGCGGAAGGACTGGCTTACGAGGTCTATAACGGCGCTGGCACAGGCCCTGACATGGCGGAGCGCATTGCCGGATTCGGTAAGAAGAAATGACTCAAGTTGATGGTCTGGTCTAAGCGTTACCGCAGCGAGCCACAAGAAGAACAATGACTATGCAACATCCAGACTCTGAATCTAAGTCGTTCCTGAGCAGCGGTTGGGTTGTCGTGCTACTGATGGCGTTATCCGCCGCCGTGGGTCAGGCCTTCGGGCGCTTCAGTTATGGTGTGCTGCTGCCGGCGGTGCGGGACGATATGGGTATCAGCAATACATTGGCAGGCTTTATCGGGGGAGCCAATGTGGGGGCCTATTTGGTTGGTACGTTGCTGGTGTCTTGGATTGCCGGCCGTTACCGGCTGTTGGCCATTATGCGACTGGGTTTGCTGATGGTGGTCGCAGGCCTTTTCGGTGCCGCGTTCAGCGCAACCCCCTTGGCGCTGGCATCTGCGCTGGGGTTGGCGGGTGTGGGCGGTGCCATGCTTTGGATACCCGCTCCCGTGGTTGCTGCGGATGCCATCCCAAGCGACCAGAGGCCGTTGGCCGTTGGCCTGATTGGGTCGGGTATTGGTCTGGGTGTGGTGTTCGCCAGTTCGGTCAGTGGCTCCCTGCGAAATTCTCTGGGCGATGCGGCTTGGTCCAGCGTTTATCAGATTCAATTTGCGATTGGTTGCGTTGTTATGGTCGCCGTGTTTTTGCTCGTGCGGCATCATCAGGCCAACCCAACTGGTGGTGGCGGACTGGGTGGATTTTCTGCGTTGCAACGCATGCAAGGTTGGCTGCCCCTGATACTGGCTTACGCCTGCTTTGGTTTCATGTATCTATTAGTGCTCGGATTTTTAACCACTCGACTCGAAGACGACAGTGGTTGGACCTCGGCCAATGCGTCCTGGGCGTTTTCCTTGCTTGGCCTGTCTATGATTTTTGGCGGGCCCCTGTTCACTACGATGGCCCAGCGATTCGGCGTGCGATTTGCACTGACCCTCGCCTTTGGTCTGTGGCCTGTTTTTGCCTTGGTCGTGTTGACCGGGCTGGCGGTGCCGGTTTGGCTGGCCTGTATCGGTATTGGCTTTTTGTTCAGCGCTCTGCCGAGCTTGATCACACTTTATGTGGTAGAAAATACGACAGCTGAGGATTACGGCGCGAGTTTCGCAGCGGCGACCTTGGTGTTCGGTGTGGCGCAGATGATTTCACCACCCATCGGCGGTTGGATAGCGGATGCAGACGGGTCCTTTACGTTGGTGTTTTTGCTGTCAGCGGTAACCGCCCTGATCGGACTGGTGGCCACTCTGCGTTTGCCTCGACGAGCCGAGTAGGCTTGGGTAGACAGGAATATTGCACAATCTAACGACAACGAATGAACAGTTCTGGGGGGAACGATGAAACCACTTGAGGGGATAACAGTACTGGAGTTTTCAACCATGATTACCGCCTCCTTTGCGGCCATGATGATGGCCGAGCAGGGTGCCAAGGTGATTAAGGTGGAGCCGATGAATGTTGGAGATCCAATGCGCTATATCGGCGCGAACAAAGGAGGGATTTCTTCTCTCTTCGCCAACTGCAATCGGGGTAAGCAATCCATTCGGGTCAATCTCAAAGAGCCTGAGGGTCAAGAACTGATTCGTGAACTCATTCCGCAGGTCGATATCTTCATTCACAACTTTCGTCCCGGGGTAATGGACAAACTGAATCTGGGCAGCGAGGCGCTGCGGGGCCTAAATCCGCGCCTAATTTATGCGGCGATTTCAGGTTTTGGTAAGGAGGGCCCCCTAGGTCGTGCTCCGGCCTATGACCCCATTATCCAAGCGCAAGCCGGACTTACCGCGGCCCAGGGTAAGGACGAGCCCAGTTTTTTTCGGACGCTGATCTGCGACAAAATCACCGCATATACAGCGTGTCAGGCGGTGACCTGTGCGCTCTATGTCAGAGAGAGAAGCGGTGCCGGACAACATATTGATCTGTCCATGCTGGATTCGGGTTTGTTCTTTATCTTCCCTGACGGTTTTCAAAATCATACGCTGCTCGATCCAGACCACGAACCCGGTCCGTTGCTGATTGATCTGCTGTACGAACTCACACTTACCAAGGATGGGGCGGTGACCATTTCTGCTGGTAACCAAGACATGCAAATGCGTTCTCTCATTGCGGTGGGCATGGAGCATTTGTTGGCGGATGAGCGCTTTAACAGTTTTGATAAAATGGTGGCGAATTTGGAGGCCTTCAAAGAGGAAGTTGCGGGCGCCTATCTTCAGTTCACGACCGAAGAGGTGCTCGCCAAGCTCAAAGAAGCCGATGTTCCTTGTGCGCGATGTCTTGATCGAGACGAGGTATTGGCCCAGGAACAACTGGCCGCCAATGACACACTGGAAGTGATCGATCATCCGATCATGGGACAAATGCGAGTCGTGAAATCACCGGCCCGCTTTGGCGGCGAGCGCCTCACGCCCTCCAGACCCAGTCCAGATCATGGCGAGCATACGCATGAAGTCTTGGCGGACTTTTCGGTATCTCAAGCCCGGATCGCCGCGATGACCGAACAGGGGATTGTTGCCTGAGCGCCGCCTTATCGCTCTCTCAGCCAAGCCATCGCGATACCGCTGGGTAGCATGATGATGATCAGAGCGATGAAGGCGTAGCTGTAGCTGCCGTACAGGTCGTAAACCCAACCGGCACCGATGGGGCTGATGGCGCCAGCCATAATGGTGAGCATGCCAAATCCCATGACGCGGCCAAAGGAAGCCACGCCAAATCGGTAGCTGTACATCAAGCCCATCAGAGGCAGGATGCCGCCGCCGGAAATCCCTGTGGCGAACGTGGCGATCACTAATACCGTGAGGCTTTGCGCGTTCATGAACAGTAGGACGGCAACAATGGTCGCCGCATTGGCGACCCAATAGAGTTTTCGATGATCGACGCGGTCGCCCATGACCCCAAAAAAGAGCTTGCCTAAGACCATGGAGACCGAGGTCAATGCAATGAGTCCGGCGGTAACATCACCGTCCAAACCGATGTCTTGCACGATGATGCCCAAATTAAACTGTAGCGTGCCAAAGGCCATGCTCAGTGGGGCCAGACCGCAAAATGGGATCCAGAACAGCGATGTCGTGAGAATTTCTTTCGTCGTCCAGACCCGCTGATCGACGTCATCCTCAGAAGGCTCACGGGTTGCCGCTGCTGGGGATCTTCTGAGTATCAGTAAGGTCAGCGGCAGGACCACTGCAACAGCGAGGATCAGTAAGTTGTTTAGGGTGCCCCGCCAGCCTACATGCAAGAGCCAGGCGGAAACGAGGATGGGCAGTATGATGCCGCCCACGTTGGTGCCAATCGCTGAAATGCCCAAGGCGAATCCGCGATTGTCTGTAAACCATCGGCTCACCAACGTCTGGCTTGCCAAAGTGCCCATGAGCGTCATGGCCACCGGCAACAGGGTGGCGTAAATCAGCCAAAGCTGCCAAAGCGCGGTGACCTGTTGCGCTAGGGCGAGGGCCAACACCATGGCGGCTAGGCCCGTGAGAATGACCCACCGCAGCGGAAAGGTGTCGAGTGCTCTTCCTGCGAGCGGGCCTAGGACGCCGGCACCAATTTGCAGTAGTGCAATGGTCAGCATCATGTCGCGCCGACTGGAACCAAATTCGTCGAGCCACGGCAGCGTAAACAGGGTGAAACAGTAAATGATCGTGCCAACGCTGATGGCCTGCAGAACCACGCCATAGAGCAGGACGATCCAACGATAGTAGTCGTCGGAGATCAAGGGTGCGCCGGCGGGGCTGGGTTTCGATAAGGTCATGGATAAAGCTTTGATCGATTCGGTAAAACGGACTGCCGACAATCCTACGCTGTCGTCTTCATGAAAACTTCTTTACATCCGGCCCGTCTCAAGGTTCGGGTTGGCATGTGACGAAAATTCCGGATACTGGAGACAGTCACGCGGTGATAGAAGGAAAGTGGTATGGATTTGGTTGCTGATATTGAAGCCATGCAGGCGGAACTCGCCGGATGGCGCAGAGATCTGCACGCGCACCCCGAGTTGGGGTTTGAAGAGAATCGCACAGCAGACTTTGTCGCGGCAAAGCTCGAGACCTTTGGGGTACAGGTGTATCGCGGCATCGGTAAGACCGGTCTGGTTGGCGTGCTGCGTGAGGGCAACGCTACCCGCTCGATTGGTCTGCGCGCCGACATGGACGCGTTGCCGATTTTGGAGCAGAACACCTTTGATCACTGTTCCACTCACCAAGGCACCATGCACGCCTGTGGACATGATGGTCATACCGTCATGCTGCTGGCCGCCGCAAAGTATTTGGCAGCCACGCGTGATTTTCAGGGTCAGGTGAACTTTATCTTCCAGCCTGCGGAAGAAGGTTTGGGCGGCGCCAAGGCGATGATCGCTGATGGTCTGTTCGAGGATTTTCCCTGCGATCGTATTTACGCCATGCACAATGGTCCCGGGCTACCCGTTGGTAAATTCGCCGCTGTGCCGGGGGTCAGAACCGCGGCAGGCGCTTTTTTTGATATCGACATTCAAGGTAAAGGCGGTCACGGTGCCTTCCCTCATTTAGCCATCGACCCGATTCCTATTGCGGCGCAGCTAATCGGGGCTTTGCAAACCTTGGTTTCTCGCGCGACTTCACCCAACGACAGCGTGGTGTTGTCGATCACCAAGGTGCATGCCGGTGACGCATACAACGTGATTCCGGACGCGGCCCGGCTGTCTGGCACTGTGCGATGTTTCTCCATGCAAAAGATGCGTGAACTGGAAGCCCAGACCCGAGAGCTCGCGGAGAGCGTGGCTGCCGGCTATGGGGCATCGGCGACGCTGGATTTTCGGGTGCCGTTTCATCCTGTGGTGAATGATGATGAGGCCACCCGGTTTGCCGGGGATATTTGTGCTTCGATTGCCGGTGAGGGCAATGTGTTCCGATCTGGTGCGCCGGGCACGGGTTCAGAGGATTTTTCTTTTATGACGGAACAGGTGCCGGGCTGTTATTTGATTATCGGTAATGGCGAAGACAGCAGTGCGCTGCATAACCCTGGCTACGATTTTAACGATGAGGCCTTAGTCTATGGCGGCAGTTTCTTTGCTCGGGTGACCGAGCACGAACTGGCGAGAGTGCAATGACTGCACAGGATGGCAGCCAGCCCCTTGAGTTTCAGGAGTTGGCTCCTGAGGCAATGATCGCTCAAGCTGAGCGCTTCTACGCTCAGATGCAGGCGCGCCGCAGCGTGCGGGATTTTTCCGATCGGCCGGTACCCATGCGAGTGATCGATCAAGCAATTTTAGCGGCTGGCACCGCGCCCAGCGGAGCCAATAAGCAGCCATGGCACTTTG
>MDSV01040927.1_pt1 | contig 23102 bp, 30 predicted proteins | sample 810851 | NCBI WGS metagenome assembly MDSV01 (sample SAMN05326640, study PRJNA326480) | marine metagenome | isolation source: seawater | place: Atlantic Ocean: North East | collected 2012 | reverse complement strand
TGATAATGAAGAAGAACTCACCGAAGAAAGATTAGTTATCTGGGCGGAATTAATAAAAGATGAGTTTGGTATATGAAAACAGCAGGTAAATTATTTAACTATTTAAAAGATATATCAAATTAATAATTACTTATTTTTTTGTTTAGTATTAATTCTTAATTTTACTTTTGGTATTTAACAACGGTTTGGTACCCGTAAAATTCTTCGTTTTCTTCATTGTTTGTGGTAATAGTAAGGAATTCGTTTTTGATTTCGTATCTTGCATAGATAGTATCTGAGTCGACTAGAATTTTCAAAAAATCATCTTTTATTAACCAAATACCCCTACCCTTCTTTATTTCTCTATTTTTTAGTACCGAGTAGGACAGAGATCCAGATCTATGAAAAGATAAAACCTCAGTATTATCATTGGCTTTGGAGGTTATCTCTGTATTTGTTTCATTACCTACAAATGTTGTAGTCTCCATTGAATCAAATTTCCAATCTCCAATTAATTTTAAATGCTCATATTTAGGTCTTATTTTAAAAGTATTCTGAGCAAACTGTACCCCAAAGAGACCAATTAAGAATATGCTAACGTAATGTCTGATAAAAATACCGTTATTATTTAAACACAATTAACGAAAAATAAACTTCAATAACAAAAGTTATTACAATTATGAATAATTAGGGGGGTATAGTAAAGGAAGAATGTTTTAATAAACATATACTTCTATACAAAAAGAATATTTCTTCTCCCTTTACTATATTATTGCCTTGGGATATATGATATGTTAAGAATTTGATAAAGTTCCATAATTAAATAATATCAAGAAATTATGTATAAAAATAAAAGACCTAAACGCTAATAATCTTTAAAAATATAATATTTGAAGAAAAATTTAAGGAATAATAAAAAGTTTATAAATTGTTTAGGTAGCCTTGAATATGTTAACAATAGCAACACCCATAGCAATTAAAAACAGGCCAAGAATTGACTGCCACTGTAAAGTTTGACCATATATTATGTAGCCTAGTACTGAAATTAAAAATATTCCTAGACCGGCCCATGTTGCATATGCTATTGCTATGGGAATCTCTTTAATGGCAAATGTTAAAAGATAAAATGATGCTATGTACGCCAATACAAGAATAAAACTAACAACTGGCCTGGTAAAATTTTTAGAAATAGGTAGTAAAATTGTTCCAGCAACTTCACATAATATTGCACCGATTAAATAGTAATATGCCACAATAAATAATTATTCTTAATAATTTTGTAAAAAATCAGTTAAAAGTAATATATCAAAAATATTTACTTTTTGATCAAAGTTAAAATCACCAACCTCATCTGTTCCATCATCATTCATAACAAATGATATAAGACTCTGCAAATCAAATTCATTTATTTCTCCATCATTGTTAAGATCATAATGTTGATTTAATCCAAAGCTAATCTTTAATGCGACTGGCCTGTGATCAGATATATTTTGGTCATATTCATACCAACCACCTTCAAGATATTGATCTACTTTTATTACTATAGCTTCAAGATTATTTGGAATATTAAACAATTCATTAGTAACCAATATATGATCTAAATGTGAGGGCCAACTTGGGTATGACCAATCAGAACTATTTCCCAGAGCTGTAGACATATCTGTGAAGTAATAATGTTCATTATCATCTATTATATCTTGAAAGACATTATTAGGATCTTGCTCAGCAATATCATCATTTAAATCACCTAAGATAATTACATTCTTTCCTGCTAAATTTTCATCTACGAAATCTTTCAAAAGATTTATTGCCATGTATCTTCTGAATTCTTCATCAGAGTTATTATCATAATCAATTATACCATCACCGCAACATTTAAAATGATTGTTAATAATTAAATAATTTTGACCTCTAAAATTGAAGTCCATAACCATTGGAGACCTTGGAAAAAAGTTCCAGTATTCAGATGTTGTATAAATTTCATAAAAGTTATTAACCTCTACAGTCTCTGTATTATAAATATACCCTAATCCAGCAAACCAATATGAATCAAGATATCCACTGTAAGTAGGTAAATTACTTAACATATCATTAAACATATCTACATCATCTATTTCCTGAATTGCAAGTATATCTAAATCAAGAAGATTAATGATTTCAGTCACATATTCAACAGTAACTTGACCGTTTTTTGGGAACCATTCAATATTCCATGTTGCTAAATCAAATGAATGATGATCTCCAAATGATAAATTTTCAAGTTCTTGTCCAAATAGAAGACAAATAAGAAAACTATATGATAGTATTATCTTTCTAAAATATTTTTGTTTCATTTGCCTTAAAAATTATTAAAAAATGAGACCTAAAGGTAATTGTGGAAAACTAAAGCTACAATTAAACACTAAAAAACCTGCAAATAATCTTTAATCTAATTAATGATCCTTTAGGTTAAAATAAATCAAATTTTGTAAATTTTATTCTAAAATACAACTATACACAATAATATGATTCGTTTTAAAAATGAGTAAACTCCATAACCCATACGCAAATTCCTTAGATGGTTTATTAATCAAAGATCCAGTAGCAGCATTTTTTAACTTTTGTCGTGAGAGAGAAAATATTCGGATGAAAAGAGAAAATGGTAAACCTGAACCTTGGACAAATGATCCCATTTTCCAGAGGGGAAGATTTCTGAATGTTTTTCGTGAAGATGATAGAGGTAGTAAAGCAATCATGCGTTTTGTAAAATATTTTAAGGGCAATCTACCAGATCTTTTACATGCTCTTTTTTTCTCTAGATGGTGCAATAAACAAGAGACACTCGACATAATAGCACCAAACATATTATCAAAACCAATAGACTTGGGTATTGCATTGGCCTCATTAAATGATTGGTGTAACGAGACTGCTTATCCTGTCGAACCTATTTACTGGAAGAACATAAAATACTCAAGATATGAAGCAGCCGTAAATCTTTTTACAGAAATAAAAGATTTCCTAGCAGAAATTGTGACTATGGCAAATGGTAATGTCATAGTCGCTACTAATTCAATAAACAAAATATTTAAAATGAACAATGATTTTCCAATATTTATGGCAGTGATTGATATTGCATGGTTTCGTCCGGATATTATTAATCCAGACAGTCCTGTTCCTACAGGTATTGGAGCAGTAGCATTTCTTGATAGACTTCAAAAACATTTGGAATTAGAAAATCATGAGCAGACATGCCATAAAATGATAGAACTACAAAAAAATTATTGGCCCGAAGCTAGGCGAGCCCTTTATCCAATTGATATTGAATATTTATCATGCGAATGCAGGAAATATTATAGCTATGTAAATAGGACTAAGCTTTATGAAGGAAAAAATATTTTTGTTCCTAAAAAATAAAAGATTAGAAAATTACTGATATGACAAAGAGCAAGAAAGAAAAACGTATTGTAAAACAAATTGTTAAAGGTATTAAGACCAGTGACGGAGCTGGCGTTAACCTTAGACGTATTCTAGGTTCCTCAGACCTTAACATGCTTGATCCATTTTTATTATTAGATGAATTTGGTAGTAATAACCCTGATGACTATATAGCTGGATTTCCAGCACATCCACACAGAGGATTTGAAACAGTTACATATATGCTTAATGGTAAATTTAAACATAAAGACACAGCTGGCAATGAAGGATACTTAACTGATGGTTCAGTACAGTGGATGACAGCAGGACGTGGTGTTATTCATAGTGAAATGCCCGAACAGACTGAGGGTTTACTCAGAGGTTTCCAGCTTTGGATTAACTTACCAATGAAAAAGAAAATGATTAAGCCATCCTATAATGATATTCCTTCAGAAAAAATACCATCCGTAAAATTAGATAACGCTGAAGTTAAAATTATTTGTGGTACCTTCTTAGATGTTGAGGGTCCAGGAAAGGCCCATACAGGGATTATTTATTTTGATATTAAATTAAAATCAAATTCCACAATAGAAATTCCTATTGAAAATGGTTGGAATGCTATGTGCTATGTATATGAAGGTGCATTAAATTGTGGTGAATTAGTTTCGAAAAACAATTTAGCAGTTTTGAGTAAAACCAATTCTTTTATATGCACTTCATCTAGAGAAAATACCAATTTTTTATTGATAGCTGGCATGCCACTTAATGAACCAGTAGCTCGTGGAGGTCCATTTGTAATGAATACAAAGAGTGAAATATTGCAGGCTTTTGCAGATTTTAATTCAGGATCTTTTGGGAAATAATCTGACATATAAAAAGAAGTTGCTTTGATTTATGTAAAAAACAAACTCTACTTAACAAGAATCATTTTCTTCGATTGCATAAAATTAGAAGTTATAATTTTATAAAAATAAATACCCGATGGCAAAACTAATCCATTCTTATCACGCCCATTCCATCTAATTGAATAATTACCTGATGTTTGAAACTTATTAAATAATTTTTTAACCTGATTACCTCTATAGTCATATATTACGATATTTACATTGTCACTATGCTTAATATTATATGATATAATTGTTGATGAATTGAATGGATTAGGTGAATTGGAAAATAGTTTAATACCATTAGAGTCTATCCTTCCTTGAATAAATGCGGTTGGAGCACAATAATTACCATCAGGTGCTAATTGCGGTAGCTTATTTATAGGATTAGTAATTAAATGATGCATCATCACATCAGTTGATTCAAATAATTCAGGAGTGCAAGGCTCCCATTCATTTGCTATACCAGCGCAGGTTTGAGGATCAGATATAATATCCATGTTCGTTACTATACACCAATATAAGTATTCCATCGCCATACATCCATAGTCACAGGTCCAATCGTCATAGTGATACCAGGAATCTTCAGGATATGTTTGGGGTACCGACATGTATTGTCCTCCTCTGGCCACATCCATAGCCATACTCAGATAAGATGAATTTGGCTCCAATCCATAAACCCCTGGATACACTTCAACATGCCCACATGCATTTATTGTATGTAGTACCTCTTCTACAGTAGCATCAGATCCCCAGTGTCCAGGCTGGCTTGGATCAATTTCATTTCTGAATAGGACTGCTCCAGTACAACCATCATCTTCCAAATTATCAAAAAATGTGTCAATTGAGTTCCCATCTTCATATTGGAAAATAGGCATAATAGTATTTAGGGAAGAAAGAGATTGTTCAATAAGAGGATCATCAACTATACCATCTTCATCGTTATCTAAAAGCTCCGCAGCAACTGACGCAGCATGGAGAATTTTTTGATCTGAAATGTTGGGCTCAGCATAAATATTAATACAGTCTAGAACATTTACATATTTTGAAAAGATTGATAGAGCTGGATCATTTGGATTTGGATTTGCCTCCAAAGAAAAGCATACTTGATTCTGAGAATAGAGGGATTTTCCATAAAATGTAAGAATTAGTATAAAAATGACTTTTATTTTTATAGATATCATTAGATCAAGAATCTTTAACCCAATTTTTATATCCATACACATTCATTCCAAGCACAAAAATGCTCATAGCCATAATTGGAAAAGCATTCAAAATAAAACCATAAATTATATATATAATATTTCCAATAGCCCAAATGGGGAAACATATTATTTGTTTTTGTGCATTTAGGTAATAACCAACCAAAATTAGTAAAAAACCTAACCAACCTAATATATCAATATAAAAATCTTCCATCTTTCTCTAATATTACTCTCAAATCTATCTATAATATCAAAATATTTTAGCAGCTTTAGAGAATATACGATACTCATATAAATCTTGATCATTAAGAATTATTTCTGATGTATCTATTTTAATTCCTCTCTCAAGCATAAGGTGCGCTTTCCAATTTTTTGCCTTTTGTTCAGTTAAAATAAGTTTTGAAAATTTACCTTCAGCAATCAAACTTTTACCCTTAGCCGAGAATGGGAATACAATCTCCCCATCTGTAACTTTCACCCTTATTTTTTCATGATTAATAGTATCTTCTATTTCTAACCAACAACCTCTCATTGGACATACTTCTGATATTTTCCCTTTAACTAAGATATTTTTATCTAAGTACTCTTCAGGGTATTCTAAAAGATAATTTATATTATGTATTACCCCATTGGATAATTTTTCTCCATATATCCCGATTGGATTTTTTTTATTTAATTGAATCTCTTCATAATTTTTATTGCTACAACCATTATAAAGAAAAATAAGAACTAAAATTAAATTTTTATAAATCATTAATAAATCTACTTACCATTTTTCTCAAATAAAATAAACTAGGATCCCTAGTACAATTTAATTTATCAAGCCATACATACCATTTGCATCAAAATTAAAGAATTCTAGTTTTTTTATTCTAATTGTAAAAATAAAAAAACCCCATAATATGGGGTTTTTTTATGTGTCTATCGATTTTGTGATATAATATATAATATCCGTTGATAAATTGAGTTATCCTCTTGTCAGACCTCTGTTTTCTAATTCCTTGAGGCATTTATTGAATATTTTTTTGCTTTCAGCAGGTTCTAGGCCTTCTAATGCATCATCAATTTTTTTTGAGCATCTCAGTTTAACTTCAAGAATCTCACCACTCTCATCATCTAACATCTTAAAATCCTTAACCTTACTAATTACTGTTTCACCTTTTCCAAACTTTCCGTTAGACAATTCTTTTTCAAGAGAAAGCATATTATAAATAAAGAAATCATATTTCTCACCATTTGTAATAGTTTTTCTTTTTGTCACGTTTATATCATCATAATACATATTATAAATCCCGCTGTAAAAGGTTAATTAAATTAGTTTTAGTTATTGATTAGTTAGATTATGCTCTTTACTTAGGTGTTACGTTTGTTGCACATGGTCCTTTATCAGTCTCACCTTCAACATAGTCTACAGTTTGACCTTCTTTCAAGGTTTTGAACCCTTCCATTTTAATTTCACTCATATGCACAAATAAATCCTTCCCACCGTCATTCGGTGTTAAAAATCCATAACCTTTCGCATCGTTAAACCACTTAACAGTGGCTTCTTTTGTATTACTCATTATATATACTTCCTGTTTTTATTATTTTAAATCTCTAATATTCTAAAAGTTATAATAATATCTTATTTTCACTATTAATAGAGCCTCAAATGTACAAAGCATCTATTAAAATACAATAAGAATCATATACTAATAAAAAAAAAAAAATTCATATAAAATTTGTAAATAAAACGCTCAAATTATAAAAATCGATGTCCTAGGTTAAACTTTCTACAATATTAGCACTGTAATCCCAGAGTTTATCCTGCTTTTCTTCTGAGTAAGAAGTCTTAGATGACCTAATTGATCTAGATTTATCAAAATATTTTCCACTTACATTTACTACTTCAGGAGATGTAGCTAAATAAAAATTTGTCATTGCTCCCTTTTTTACATTAATGGCAATAAGTTTTTTACCTATACTTAATATATTTTTTCCTAGACCTTTATTATTATCACCAAACCTCGTATCTACAAAACCAGGGTGTAGTGAGTTAAATGTTACTCCTGTATTTTTAAATCTTTTATGAGCTTCATAAGTAAACAAAATATTCATTAGTTTTGAGTTACAGTATGCAGTCCATCCCCTATAGTTATTTTTCATTTGGATATCATTAAAATTAAGACTCGAACTAAAATGAGCAGAGGATGCAACATTGATCACCCTACCGGGTTTGTCTTTTTTTAATATCTCCATAAGTAATCTAGTCAACTGAAAATAACTAAGATGATTTAAAGCAAATGTCAATTCAATTTCCTCGCTTGTTTCATAGTATTTGCTAAAATATGCTCCTGCATTATTAATCAAAATATCAACTGATGTATATTCTTTTTCAATATTCTTAACTAGATCGTAAAGATTTTTTATGATTGAGAGGTCTGTATTGAAATATTTAAGCGAATTATTACCAGTTGCGGAAGCTATTTCATCTAGGACCGCTTCCCCTTTATCTTTTTTTCTACCTACTAGAGCTAGTTTATAGCCTATATTGGCTAAATCTAATGCTGTCTGTTTTCCAATACCATCAGTGGCACCGGTTATTATGCATACTTTACTCATTAAAGATTATTATATGAGTTTGATATTATCAATTTTTAGTAAGAATTCTTCTTCTACTTTATTGCCAATTAAAATGCCAATTTCCATAATAAGATTACTATTAAATTTCTTCATCCTTAATCGTCTACCACGATATTGAGGTTCCATTGCACTGAGGGGTATAATTATTTCTTGCCACCCATCTTTTGCGAAAAACTTTTTAGCATAAACATGTCTGTCATACTGACTAGCTTTTATTCTTAGTTGATAAAATTTATTATCACCATATAATCTAATTGCAATAGATTTATGATCATTTACAGTGATCGCTTTTGTTCTCAATCTAATTGAACTAAATCCACCATAATTATCTAAAGATATATAACCAGAAAATATGCCATTCCCATATTTATCTACTTTGAATACTCCACGAGACCTCCCCCCCATGACCCCATCGTCTACAATCTGCCATTTTCTACTATTCTCACCTAAGGAAAAATCATATATTACTTTTGCTTCAGCTTTCATAACAAATAAAATAAGGATTAAGAGATAAATCTTAGTAATATTTTTCATAATTAGAATTCAAATTAAATAAACAGTAAATAATAACATATTAAAGCCAATCTAATGGACCACAGTATTGTTCTAATCCAATTCAGAAAAACAAGTTTATTAATAAGCCCCTCAATAAATCCACTAGATAATTTTTTATGAATTCTCGAAAAAAATAACGCTGTAATAATCCAAATTATCAATAATAATAAAAATGAAATAAGTAAAATATTTTCTGAGAATCCATTATTAACTAGCAATAAAAACCCGGTTATGAGTTCAACAATCATCAAAGGAACAACAATTATTGAGATCCTTCGCACATGAAATGATTGAAAAGATATATAAGTATCCCTACTTATAAACTTAAACGATGGGTAATGCACAAGTTGAATGACCCATATTACACCAACCATTATCGAGGTGATGATTAAATGAAAAAAAAGAATATCTAGTTGGATATCTAGATCAATCATAAAAAATTCAATTCAAAAGAAATCAAAGTTAAATGTTAGAAAAAAGAACCCTAAAAAGAAGGGTCTTTACTATCAATTCATACAATAGAATTAATTTTTATAATCCCAAAACACATCACCATTATGAACTTCTGGAGGTGACGTCATAAGCGGCATTAAATCAATCATAACTTCTTGAAATTTGTGTTCCACAGCATTTAACTGTTCCTCAGTTTCATATTCTGATACAGCAATCGTACTTGTATCGCTTACTGCTACCATCCTAACTGATTTGAGACCGTCAAATGAGTTTAAAATTTCTTTTTTTGAATCTAAAACTTCAACTAGTTCATCTCGCTTATCTGCCTCATGATATACTTTTGTAATTCTATAATGCATAATGACTCCTTTAATTAAATTTCTTAACTAGAACCTAACAATATTTCCATCTAATTATGGCACCAATATTTTTTATAATGTATAAAGTACTCACATTGGAATTAATGGTTCAACTACATAGTTATTTTTTATCGTGCCAGTGATTATGCTCCGGGGACCAAACTTTTCCTGGTGGTGGTGTACCTGATGGTGGTGTAGTATTTTCCAATAATTTTGAATTAGAAGTAGAAAATGGTTGCGCATTTGGAGCATCATGCCAGTGATTATGCTCCGGAGACCACACTTTTCCTGGCGGATTGAGTTTTGTATTTAACTTTAAATTATCCTGACTTTTCAATGGACTTAGTTCATTGCTAATCATAGGTCGGCCATTTTCAAAAAAGAAATAAAATAATATTCCAAAAACAAAAACTATACCTAAAATCAATGGATAATTAGATTTTTTACTATCTGCTTCATGACATACCTTATATTTTTTACCACTTCCACAATGGCACGGATCGTTTCTTCTAATTTTTTCACCCATACTAAGACTCCATTTTAGTTTGTGTATTTAATAAATTATTTATTTACATAACTTAATTAATAATGACTAGACTAAAAATTTTCCAAACATCTATTTATCCACTTATGTTTACTTTTTTCATTTCTTTCTTGTAAGAAAGTGCTGAATAACAAACGCCTCTATAATATGAGTTAGAAACCAGAAAAATGCCAATAAAGGTACGAAAATTCTAAAATCAAGATTAAATACAGAAACACCAAGCCATGTCAAATAAAACATACCAATTGTTTTAGTAAAAAAACTAATACCAGAAAAACCTAATGATGAAATATTATCATATTTTAATAATATTAGAATACCTATAAACATATGCACCACATTTAGTAAAACAGGAGCAACAATTCCAATTAATACATATTCCATCAACTATTTATAATCCTATCCATCCATGACCAAAGTATTCAAAAGAATTACTTTGGTTTACAATTTCATCTAGTATTTTAATACTATCAAGCAACCTAGGTCCGGGACGGTTAAAATATTGGCTCCCATCAGCAATATATACATTACCAGAATTGAAAGATTTAAGATTTTTCCATTCATCTAGACCAAAAATCTTTATTACTTCTTGCCGTGTTTTTGCTATATCATATCCACAAGGCATAAATATTATTATATCAGGATCTTTTTCAAAAAGGATATGTTTTGTGGACCACGAGGAATGTTTACCTTTTATACCAAATAAATCAACACCATCAACTATATCTACCATCTCTGGTACCCAATTTCCTGCAAACATAAGAGGATCAATCCACTCAATACAAGCAACGGTTCTTTTATTTTTATCCTTTTTCCTTTCTTTAATTCTAGTTATTTCTCCATTAATATTCTCAAGCATACTTAGAGCAACCTTATCTTTTTTTAATTTTTTAGCGATTTTTTTAATATCACTCCAAACATCATCAAGACTTTTTGGCTCTAGTGAAATTATTTGAGGATCTATATCAAGCATATCTTTGAGTGCTCTTTGAACATCATTAAGATTTACAGCACAGACCTGACACTGAGATTGCGTAATAATAATATCCGGATTCAGTCTTGATATTAGATCTTGATTAATGCGGTAAATAGAAAGAGCATCTTGCAGAATAGATCTAACTTGATTATCAATTTCGATACTGCTACCATCTGGATTCAGCCTTGGTTGAGAGCATATGGGTAAGTTTTTAATATAATTAGGGTAATCACACTCATGTGATATTCCTACAAGCATTTCAGCACAACCCAAACTGTGAACGATCTCAGTTGCGCTTGATATTAATGAGATAATTCTCATTTTTAATTCTGCTTAATTCTCTATTGTTATTGATCCAACCCCGCTAGTAGCCTCCCAAAAATTATAGAGGCTTGTCCCATCGTCTTCTTTTTTTGAAAACCATTCTGCTGTTGCATCAACTTTGTTCCACTCATCATCTGTAAGAGGAGTATCGGTAATTACAACTACTAATAGCTTGAAGTCTTTTTGAGAACTCTCAAAAGAAGGAATCCTTTCTCCTAAAAATTCCTCTATTGATTCAGGTGTATATGTGGTTCGATTAGAAGCATTAAAATTCCATCCCAACTCATTGATTGTCAGAGATGTGATTTCTGTAAACATATCAAAGTTTGTAACAGAAGATAAAGGCAACATTCCCATAAGATATAATTCAAACTCGTTAAATGGTACGCCATTACCACCATTTGCAAAAGTGCCAAATGAATCAACAGTATATGAGTTTCCCCCACTCAAAACTAATGAACTCTGATTAAAGCCTCCTAACTGCCCAGGCGAGCTACCACCAGTAAACCCCCAATGACTACCATAGAGAAATGAAGTTATATCTGAACCAGTAGCATTTACTGAGTGCGTTGGTAGAGCAAAATTTGCCCATTGGTGTGCTAGTTCATGCAGAGCTGGACCATATTTTAAATATTCTAAACCAGTCAACTGCATAATAGCTTTTAGCTTTCCAGAAGAACCATAATCAGATGAATAATCATATTGAGCCAAGCCTATGCCTTCAACACTATTTGAAACACCAACTAACTTTCCATAATAATTGAGACTTGAAGGTATAGTAGGCTCATTAAGTACAAAAAATATGAAATCATATTTATCCGGAAATCTTTCATACACATCTTGGACAAGTGGTAATCTTATACTACCATCTGAAAAACCATCATTATTTATGTAGTCATTATATTCATCTTCAGTCATTTGTAGTGAAGATACTCTATTACTAGAGTGTAATTCAAAGTCATGTACGGTGTTATAATCAGGGCCTGTATTCTCACATGCAACCCAAATAAAAACAGACAAAATGATTATAAGCTGTAGGAATCCTTTCATGTATTATATATTACATATTGATGATCTATAAAGTCTAGAAACAAAAGTATAAATAAAAGATGATTATCATTAATTTTATAATAATATTAATGCAAAAATTATTTCGCTTAACTATTTACCTTATGATTATTTTTATAATGTCAGTACTGTACTATCTATACACCTGGTGGAGTTTTAAACCATTTGATAATTTTGAGATAGCAAATTCAATTCAAACATCTTATACCCTAATATGAAAAGACGAGAATTTTTACAGACTTCAACTAAAGTAATATGCGCTTGTGTAGCTAGCACGGGGATTTCAATGATTCAAAGTTGTACAAATAATGTTGCAGTCTCTCCTGATTTGGAGGGCGATGGTGATGGCCTAGTCATTGATATAACATCCTCTGGATTTACACCTCTCCTCGTTGAAGGGGGCTCAGTTGTAACAAATGGCAATACAATAGACCCAAAAGGGCTTGTGCTGGTCCGGGTCGGAAATGACATTAGAGCATATCAGAATAGATGTACTCATGCTGGATATCAACTTGAAGCATTTAATAATGGTATATCAGTTTGTACATCTGGACACGGTGGGAGCTTTAATACTGATGGCCAAGCAGTATCTTCTCCTGCGTACACGAGTCTTAAAGAATACCCAACGTCACTTGAGGATAATAAACTAATTATTATCCATTAATTTTCTAGCTATAAAAAAACCATAGCATTCTAATCAAAAATAGCCTCCAGTTAGTTTATTTAAATAGTTAAAAAAAATTGCATACTATTTTATAGTACTAATGTTCCTGATTCATTTTTTGAAAAATCATTTCAGCTGATTTAACTGCTCCATTTGCTTGACCTATAGAAAATGAATCACCGATAATTCCAAGTTGTCTATCCTTATTATAGATATAGTCGACGTTGTCTTGATTTAAGCTAAAAGCATATTTCCAATAGTGAAGCCTCAAATTTCTTAAATCGATAAATCCGAACTTATTTAATAATTCACTTACGGACTGTAATCTTTCCGAGTTATCCAATTTTAATATTTTTTTAGATATTTCATCAGATAAGTTGACTGTGTAAATGTCGTTTAAGTTTCTCAATCCTTTTTTAGTATTGCTACATATCCAAGGTAAATCACTTGTACTACTTGCAGTACCGCTAAAGTTATTATCTAGGCTTCTGTAAGTAGCTGTGTAAAAGCTTAAATAATTAACATCTGGCGTAGACATATCATTGATGTTACTATTACTCAGGAGTTGCTGAACTTGGGTAATTGGCATAGTTAGAATGACAATTCTAGATTTGAGATTAAAATTTTCTGTAAAAACCTCCCAAGCCTTATTCTTTTCTTTAATAGAAATAACAAGCTCATTTGTAATTACATTTGAACCTCTTGCTAAAAATTTTGGTATTGCATTCATTCCATACGGAGAAATAAAAGTTCTCTTAGAACCTTTAATAGTAATTTCATTTAAGATATTCTTATTTTCCATTTCTGATACTAAGGCCTTGGTCGCAGTATTCATTGGTCTGATATATTGACATCCATAGTCCACAATATCAGTGCCTACTGGCTTGGTTGCCAATCTCCCACCAATCCCATTACTTTTTTCAACAATAAGGGTTTTTAAACCCATTTTATAGAGCTTTCTAGATAGATAGGTTCCAGATAAACCAGCGCCAACAATTATTACGTCAAAAATCATATAATTAGTTTAAAACACTATATCTTCATCTATTATTCTTCTTTCTACTACCATGTAATCTTAATGCGATCGCAGACTCTTCTTTAGTATGCTTTTTGCCTTTAACATCATAAATCAACTTCCTTGCTTTGAGTGATGATATTTTTAAATCCACTACCGGATTTGGATATGATTTTCCTATTATGCAACCTGACTTTTTCTGCCTGGCCTCAGACATTAAATGTGGATATTGTAAATATTCTAAAGGGACAGATTGCAATTCAGGGCACCATTTCTTAACAAATGAACCATCCTGGTCATGGTCTCTTTGCTGCTTGATCGGATTATAAATACGAATCGCATTCATACCAGTTACACCAGATTGCATTTGAAACTGATTATAATGTATACCTGGTTCATAATCAATGAAGTATTTACTGAGGAATTTGGAAGACTTTCTCCAATCAATCCACAAATTATAAGATGCAAAAGAAACTAACATTGCTCTCATCCTAAAATTAATCCAGCCATTAGTTTTCAAGAACCGCATACAAGCATCTACCATTGGATATCCAACCTCACCGTTTTTCCATCTAGTGAAATAGTCCTCTTTGGTATTAGTTCTTAGATTATCAAAAGCACGAACCATATTTGTAAATTCTAAGTTAGGTTGCATGTCAAGTTTTTGGATAAAATGACAATGCCAACGTAATCTTGATGAAAACGATGAAAGAGACTTTAACCAACCATCTCTTACTTTTAATTCACGCAAATAGGCCTGCCTTTGTTTTGTAGCTTGAAATATCTGTCGAACTGAAATATTGCCATAAGTGAGAAATGGACCCAGTCTCGAGCAACTATTTTTGGACAACGATGGACTGGAAATATTTTTTGAATAATGTTGACCATTTTTATTTAAAAATAATTCAAGTGCAGATCTTGCACTTGTTTCACCGCCTGTATAATCTTTTCTTATAGACCTTATTTTGGCAAAATGAATATCTGTAATATCTCTATTTATGGTAAGAGATAATTTTTTAAACCTGTTTAAACTTGGAGGTTGCACAATAGGCAAGTTCATTTGGATATTCCACTTACCAGACCATCCATCTCTATTTTTAAGATCAGGTATAACCCCATTAGTTTGAAAGCGCATCCATTTTATTTTATTTTTTCTGAAATATTTTTGCAGAATTTTATCCCTATTAAAAGTGACCCAATTTCCAGTTTCATGATTAGAATAAACATTCTTGATGTCATATTTTTTCTGAATGCTCTCAAAAACTTTTAAGGATGGTAAATTGTAAATGTTTAGATGCCCCCCGTAGGATAAAAATTTTTCTTCAAGTTGACTGACTGAATCATCAATAAAACCTTTATGAGAAAAACTAAAGTCAGGTTCATTCATAATTTGATTATCATAAATAAATATAGCTGCTATACTGGGTAACTTAGATATTTCAAACAGAGCAATGTTATCACTTACTCTCAAATCTCTTCTAAACCACATGATATCTATCATATTAAAATCTTTGTACTAATTTAAAAAGGGCTCGCACATGTGATATGAAACAGTGCGAGCCCATGTGACCCCTAGATAAAGTACTTCGCGTACGCGATGCACTCTAAATTTTTATACTTAAACTATTTAAGGTACATCATTCGCTTAATTTTGGATGAGTTACCTACTTCTACTTCATATAAATAAATTCCAGAACTGACTGGTTTCCCTAAGGTTGTTGTGGCATCCCAGACAATATTCTTTTTTCCTACTGATTGCATACCACTGAAAAGCTGGCTGACCGTATTGCCCATAATATCATAGATTGTAATTTTGACAAGTGACTCAGTCAAAAGATCGTATCTAATGGTGGTTGTTGGATTAAAAGGGTTTGGGTAGTTCTGAAGTACATGGAGTCTGTCTGGTACATTTGCTTTCTCACGATCCAACTCTAAAACATTAGATTCAGATGGTTCGAGCCTAATAGACTCTTCACCGTAAGATGATAGTATCAATGTTAGTGATGAATCATTATCTGCAGGATTTATAAAACCTGACGCCAAAATCAAACAATTACTTCCTGAAAAACCACTCAAGGGGGCCGTAAAAGATGCTAGAAGTATATTGGTACGGGACTGCATTATGCCAATATTGTAGTCACCTGGTGTAATCTCTAATAACTCATTTGCCTCACCATATCGCTGCCCTTCAACCATTAATTGCCTGTTGAAATATACATCAACTGGCGGAGCATCGGTGACACCGTGCAAAAATTTCACGCCAACAATTTGATCGTCATTACTGTCTTCATCTAGCTCAGAAATTTTGAGAGTAACAGGGAAACTTAAATTATCAGCTATTCCATTAACGACTAGCATGTAGGAACCGTTTTCCCGCAAACTTACACGAATCTCTTCTGAAATACCTTGACCTCTGGGCGCTACACCTATCTTGGCTTCAACCGGAACACTTATTGGCCTGGTGCTTTCTTGATACTCTAGATCTTCATATTGCACCCTGCCATCAACGAAAAGGTCAATAGGACCATAAGGCTTGTTATTTACTACCTGAACAAGTGCCGACTGGGCAACTAAAATACTAAGGGAAGTGCTTAAAAATAATTTTAACATTTAAAACCTCATTAATTTATCTTAATAAAACGCTCATAACGTTCATAATATAATGATTTTAACCGGATAAATTCAAATAAACTTAATTATTATTTAATTGCGCAGCGCAATACTTAAATTGTGCTATACTGATTCATCGAGTTGTGAGATTAAAATGTTATTTGCCGATACAATTGATAAGATAAAATGTCATGTTGCTATAGTTATTAATTGGTTACCCATTTACCAAATTTTATTAATATCATATTTAGGAATTTCGGTTATCATAGTAACCTATTTTCAAAATAAGTATAGACACATCAAATCATACTACTTTGCGATTCTTCTCTTAATAATTTGGATATTACAGATTATACTATGGCATTATGGTTACAGCACTTATTACAGGCCATATACACACAATTAAACAGAAATTATCTATTATTATTTATTATTGAGTACTGGAATGGATTTTGGATGGCGCCCATCTATATTTTGGAAGAAACCTAGAATCTTATTCATATCATTATCTATATTGTCACTCATTGATATCGGGTCAGCAATATTCAATATCTTTAACTTGAAATCAAGACCTATCATAATAACTGGTACATTTGCACCTTTTGCAATATAATAAAATCCGGTCTTCCATCTCTCAACTGGACTGCGAGTACCCTCAGGAGAAAGTGCAAGTCTAAATTCATTATTTTTGTTAAATAGCTCTACAACATCATCAACCAGTTTATTACTTCTACTTCTATCGACTGGTATTCCTCCAACTATTTTAAAAAACCATCCGAGTGGAGGTTTAAAGAGCTGGTGCTTACCTAAAAAGTGAATCTTCTGACCCAATGCTCCACGACAGATTACACCAATTATGAAATCCCAATTACTTGTGTGAGGAGCAACAATAATAACATACTGAGGCAGGGAGGGTAAATCACCATTTATTTTCCATCTGAAAATTTTGAGCAGGGTTGTACAAAAATATCGAAACATCGAATTATTCGTATTTAGAAAAAATAATTTTCTAGTTTTTAATTATTTGAACCTTCACCGCAAGATGATCAGAATAGCCTCCAAGCAATCTATTTCCTGCCCAAAACCTAAATGGATAGTGAGCATATTTACCTTCCTGCTGTCGGTACTTTGGTAAATCAAGGATATATGTTGAACCACTCAATATGGATAGACCATTTTTATCTTGTAAGCCTTCACTAATGATAATCTGATCATACAAATAATCCTCTCCACGATAAACATAAGTTCCAATTTTTGGCTTATCTATCATTGGTAACATCAAACTAATAAGTCCTACCTCGGACAGAATTTTGATGTTTTGATCATCAGGATTTTCATTAAAATCACCAATTAATACAATCTCAGCATTTCTATTTTTTTTCAAGATTAATGAGATCTCATTATTGATCAATTTTGCAGTAGATGCTCTTTTTGGAATCGATCTCTCTCTCCCACCATAATTTGAAGGCCAATGATTAACAAATAAATGAACTGTTTCTTCATTAAAAATACCTTCTATATAGAGAATATCTCTTGTTTTATCTCCAGCAGATAAAACATTGGTAATCGGCCTGCTAGAGATAACTGTAAATTTTCTATTATCATACATAAGCGCATTATCAATTCCCCGCTCATCAGGAGATTCAAAATGAATAATATTGTAATCACGTTTCGTGTATGCCTCATTGAGATCAACCAAAACTTTTTTGTTTTCGATTTCACACAAGCCAAGGATATCTACATCGAGATCAAACAATACCTCCGAGGAGTGTTTTATTTTTAAATCATATATTTCCTTAGTAACATTTTTTCGACCACCCTTAGCAAACTCATCATCCCTTTTTTCTGGATCATTCTCTAAGTCAAATAAGTTTTCAACATTCCAAAATCCAATGCTCAGAGAATCACCACCTGCAAGATAATTAAGGCAAGATAAAAATATGACAAGAAGAATCTTAACCACGCATTGAGTAAATATTAGTATTGGATTATTAATCACATACATAAAAATAAATATTTATCATTTTTCAGACTATTGGGCATACGGTTTAATCATATACAAACAAAAAACCTCACAAAGTGAGGTTAGATGCTTAAGAATAAAATAGTTAGACTGGTTCAGTATATTGAACTCAATCGAGAATTAATTTTTCTTAAATTTTTTATTAATTGGAAATGCGAGAACTAGTCCAGCAAAAGCACCATATACGGTAGTATTTAGTGATGAAGATGCAATAGAGCATACAGAATCACAACCCAATACAGATGCGTAAGCAAATCCAGCAGCAGCGCCAATTGTTGTTAGTATTATAGTTAATTTCATACTGGAATATATTTAAAATCAATAAAATGAACAAATAATTTTATCCTTTTACTGGCTCTAGTGTCTTATGCTCAACTAAGATCACCTTAATTGTTTTTTCTCCAATATTTTTCATTTGATGCTTAAGGATTTTTTCTCCATGACCAGTAAAGTTATCAGATATTTCCATCTCTCTGACTGTACCATCTGCAAGTGTATTTTGAGCTTTACCCCCGCTTACTGTATAAAAGGTCATTACGCCGTGTTCATGCATTTTATCGCTCTGATCTGGCTCAAATGTAGCCTCTGTAACTTTAACTTTATCGTTATCCAGCAATATCTTATAAACATCCGGAGAAACTTCCTCAGGAAGAATGAGGTCACTACCGTTCACTTCGGAATTCATAGAATACTTATTTTCCACAAGAAGTATTTCTATCGTGTTATCTCCTATATTTTTGACTTGATGCCTCATCAAATCAGCATTAAAACCTGTTGCACCCGTTGGTATATTTCGCTCATTAGTCTTACCGTCTGGTAGTGTCACCTCGATTTTACCGCCCTTTAGTGCATGAAATGTCATTGGATGATGGTCATGTGTCTTATCGCCTTGATTAGGTTGAAAAGTTACTTTCATTACTTTAACAGCATCGTTCTCAAATAAAACTTGATAAATATCAGGGGATACAGAATCAGGATTTATAAATTTATCTTTTGTATTTGTACATGATTCTAGTGCAAAAATAATCGACAACATGATGATCAAATTAATTTTTTTCATTGTTAACCTTATTTTATTAATGAATGAACAGTATATATAAATATAACTAGCTGATAATAATGTAATTGAACCATTTATGCACTGTATTGATTGTTATTAAAAAACTTATTTTTTAAAGAGCATAATTAATCATCCATAGAAAATTTGGCCTTAGACTGTAGCCAGAAGCTACCTTGACCCTTTACACTAAATGGCACCTCAACCCCGCTCTTTAAAATTTGACCCACTTCATCTGATAGACTGGTATCAATTACTTTGAAGTCTAATAATTTTTCAAAAGCTATAAGTGCGTCTTCCTCAATAAGCATTGGAGATTTACTGTTAATGTTCTTTTTAATTATTTTCCCATATCCCTTCATAATAAGGTCCCCCTCACCAACAACATTCATCCAGAATCCACCTCCAATAAGCTTAGTCAATTTTTTATCAATGAGCTCTAACTCTAACCCTGACGTTCTTGCAAAATGGCAATTTGCTTTAATTAATATGGGCCTATCTGCATCAATTTTTAAAAGAGTAAGCTCAGAGTTATCTCGTGTACCAAGATTTAGCTCCAAATCTTCTTTTGCTGTATAACTCACATAGGAAAGACTTTTTCCTCCAATTTTTGCAATAAGATTTTTGTAACTATTAAATTCTAATTTGTTTTCAGCAGAAAATTTTCCATCAGATATTATAAAACTTCCTTTTTCTGATATAATGCTCTCACCTATTTTCATTTTGATTTTCAAGTATGAATTTGGATAATCAGTTACTTCTAATTTCATTAATAGTCTTCCCTATTTATCTATTATTTATCGAAAATTTTTAAAATATTACCAATAAAAAATTTAAAGCGATATGTTTGACAGCATATAAATTTTCCAATTTGTCCAGGATTCATCAGTATTATCGCTTTGGAAATAATATAAATTTCTTTGCCTATTTACCACTGTTCCAACATTATCGATTCGACTTATTATAGCATCAACATTATATAGTTTATTGCTTTTACCATCAAAAATAAGGGTTATTTCCATACTCTCTATTTTAGTAGATACAAATTTAGCTTTATCTGAACTGCTCCATTTACTGAAATAATTTTTTAATTCTTTAATATGGCTGAATTCTATGGTGCCATTATCCCCAAAACCAAATACTGGGCCTCTATCCCATCCCTTTCTGTCGAAATAAAAATATTCCGCAATTTTATTTACATCTTTACCATCAACACAAACTAGGTATTCCCTTAGAGCGTTTTCTACTTCAAATTCCTCAGAATTAGATTTAGCAAATACATTAACTAAGAAGAAAATAAAAACTAGGTAAAAGAAAAAACTTCCTTTCATTTTTATAGAAATCATATACAATTTTATTATTTATTTCAATTAATTAAGAATGTCGTGTAGCCTATTTACATTCGCCTTTAGTTGAAACAGTTAGTCCTCGAATTAAATGCCTATTTGTTAGTCCTCCAGTTCCAGCTGTAAATCCCACGACAGCATTAAAATCATACCATCCGTCTACATTGGCATCAAGATAAACAACTTGATCAATTGAGACCATTATATGCGGCGCATTTACTTTTACTTCCATTAGATGCCAACCAGTATCTTCCATCTCTGGGAGAGCAGACCATAATAGCTTACTACTTTCGTCACCATCAAAAGTGAACATAACATGATCACTAGAAGTAGAATCAGTTTCCACACCATTAAAATAGGTGTCAACTTCAATAGTCCATCCTGGAAGACCGCCGTAACCAATCCCTCCGCCTGTTTCTCCTAAAAATGTTGTCATACGATCAACATCTAACGCCGTCAGAGTAAGGCCATCTGCACCAGATCCATCTCCAATATAAAATTGAAAACTAATCTCTACGTTATAGCCGCTTACCGTATCTGCTATATTAAATGCAGTTCCAACTAAACTATTCTGAGCTGGAGTAAGCTCAAGAATATCTGTTGTAGCATCCCAATTTGCAGATCCGATAAAGTTCCATTCGCTAGTGTTTATTTCTGACATATCAATAGTCTGTAAGTCACACACACCAATAGTGATTAAAGCTGCGTCTGAGGCACCAATACCATCTGACACTTTACAGGCAATATGATAGAATCCTTTTTCCATAGGTGCAGTCCACAAAGCGGTATCTTTATTAACAGAAAGAGTCCCACTATTCACATCCCAATTATATACCAACTTATCACCATCAGCATCAACAGCCTCGCAGTATAATTTTATTGTTTCTCCAGGTATAGCTTCAGAAGAGCTTGCTGTAAGAGATGTGATTTCAACAGAATTATTTTTTATCTCACATCCAAATAAGCAGAGTATGATAATAAAAATTATTGATAAATATCGATCTATTATCATACAAAAAAACCTTTGAAAATATGAGGTCTATAGGTAGCGCTTATTCTTCTTCATCGGATGAATTAAATTCTTCTTCATCTGGAGCATTATAAACCCATAGGCTTACACCACCAATTATTGCACCTATCAAAAGAGGAACAATAGGCGGTGAATCAACGAAACCACGAGCTCCTCCTAAACCAATAACAGCAAAGATTATAATTAGACCAAGACCGACGGAAAGCAATATTCGTTTAGCAGTTCTTTGAGGATGGTTAATATGCATGAGTAGTACAAGTGCAAGTGCAGCCATAGCAGCACCAAGCCCTGCTTTATTATGAGCCGCAAGCCCTTCATATACTTTCCCCTCTTTTGTTTTAGGGACGTCCATATTTTCTTCAATATAGTCTTTGTCGAAAGCAACTGGAATTAATATCATTGGAACCGCATTTATAATCAAAAACACAGATATCACGATCATTGGTATTTTAGGTTTTGACATTGTTTGGCTATCTCCTTCTAATATATTTATAATCTACTTAATATAGTTTGAACAAACCCAATCAATCTAAAGAATAAAGTTAATAGGCTAATCAGTTGGAAGAAATTTTGGCTTGCTTCTATGGCTAGTACTTTGTTCATATGAATAAGCTATTTCAATGAGCATTGGCTCGCTCCATGCTTTTCCATAAAAAGATAAACCCACAGGTAAATCTTCAATTAAGCCCATTGGTACATTAATATTAGGGTAACCCGACAAAGCTGCGTATACAGAAGTAGATAGATGGTAGTTATCTCCGTTAATTAGATCAGTTTTCCATGCTGGACTGCCAGTAGGCGAAACAATGGCATCCAATTGATGTTCATCCATAACCATGTCTATTCCATTTCCACGATATGCTTCTAACATTTTTGAGAGTGCCTCCTTGTACTCTTTTTCTTCTAAAGTTCCTTTTCCTTGCGCATTCTCTAATACATCAAGATTAAAATATTCCATCTCGATACTATCAGAGTAGGAGGCATTTATAATTTCC
>MDSV01113562.1_pt1 | contig 23103 bp, 4 predicted proteins | sample 810851 | NCBI WGS metagenome assembly MDSV01 (sample SAMN05326640, study PRJNA326480) | marine metagenome | isolation source: seawater | place: Atlantic Ocean: North East | collected 2012 | reverse complement strand
CTGCCTTAAAGAAACGTGCTACCGTACTTTCCGAATCATTAAGTGAAATTCCAGGGTCTGTCCAGCGTTTTCCTTGTCTACGTATGACCTGAATCTTGACATTATTGGCCGGTATATTGGTTATTGTCAATACATTGCTGTTTCCTGTTACTGAAAATTCTGCTGGCGATGTTACATCAGCTTCTGGTGAATCTTGATCTTTAGTGGCATCAAACACACTAATTGCGTTCTTTCTTAAACGCTTACCTGCTACAAACACTTCAAACTCATTAACAGATGCTGGTGTAAAGCCTAGTATGTATGTACTAGTAGACCCATCACCTGTGAAATTCTCTGTAATTGTGCTGTCAGAGTATGGAGCAGTTTGTTGAAGATTTGCATTGTATACATCACTTCCTGTTTCATGTACTCCAGGTGCGCCTGTACCTAATGTAGCTCTTTGTATTTGCCTTAAAATATTACCAGTTTTAACAAGATATTCAATTCTTTCACCGTTAATAAAAATAATACCGGGTATGCTACTTGTTTTGTCTGGTTTTGGTAATACAGATGCATCATCTAAATGTATTTCTTTATCTCTTACTGCTAGATCTTTGGTTAATTTAACAGGTGCTACATCTCCTAATCGCTTATAAATGTTTCTATTTAAGATATCTTTAAACTGACTAAAACCAAATTTAGGCTGTTGTGGTCCGTCACTACTAAATTGTATTATTTCTATAACATCATTATCTGCAAACGAATCTTTATATTTTAAAAATAACTGGTCGTCTGTAAGTTTGTAATCCACACTAGGTGTTTTTAATGTACCATTGACTGTAAGCCAAACAAATTGTGCATCAACGGCTTTCGCTCTTAATTTTACTAATCCTGCTCTTAAATGATTATATTCTATATGATCTTCTGATCCAACAGTCAATGTTGATCTACTTACTACATCAAAATTTATTCTTTCAAAATCTTGTATGTCGTGTTTATTAAACGTATAAACAGTCAACGACTCTCCATCTGCTGGTGCAGTATTAAGTTGTAATTGTGCTCCGCTATCTACCCAAGTATTTTGACTGTTGATGACTTGAATACTTCCAAATGCATAATCGCCGTCAGTTCTCATGTAAACTTCTAATATATCTCCTGCTGTTCCCACACCTGGTTCTAATATCACCGAGCTATTTGCAGGTCTAATGTTATATTCAGTAGCAATAGTTAATTCTCTTCCGTTTAATAGAACTAACACATCTGAGTTATCAAAACTTCCTATTGGTCTTTGCCAAATTTCTAAAAAGTATTCTGATTGTAGGGCTTGTACTGTAAACTGTTGATTATATCCTGGATTTAAGATTTTATCTCCTTGTTTTACAATTACATTATGACTATTAGGTTTAGAACTATAAGGTGTTTTTGCTAAAGTAAATGTTTTAGTAGAACCGTCTCCAGTAAATTCATTAGTTTCAATTTTACTAAAATTATCAACTGCACTATACACTGAAAAATTAATAATACTATTATCTAGTGGAGCACTACCAAATGATATAACTGCTTTTGCATCTTCATCTGTGCTATCCGTACTAGGAGTTAAAACAGATTCTACAGCTATACCGTTGACTGTTGCATAATAATCTAATTTGCTTGTCCAACTTGCTTTTGTACGGAACTGTGTAGTACTGCCATCGCCTATAAACTCATCTGCTTCAATGACATTTTCTCCATTTCCACTAATGGATAATATATTGACAGACACATTTGCACTAGGTGGTGTGTTCATTATAACTTTTTTAAGTCTATAATCAACTTTATAAGTATTTTGATTTTGTATTACATCATTTATTCTAACAAACAATCCATCTTTATTTTGAGGTTGTATACCAAAATTAAATTCTACGTCTGTACCATTTGCATTATAAGAATTGCTTGATAATAAACTTCCTCCGCCTTTTGGTCTATGGAATACTTTTATGTTTACTGAATCTTGTACTTGTCCAGGTATCTGTTCTTCAGGACCTTTAGATGTAGTCGGTGTAACAAACCCATCTCCATCTACAATAATATCTTCAGGATTTATTCCTTTTGCTGTACTAAACTGTAAATCTCCTCCGCTTAATATTGTATCATATGATCTTGGATCTGGAAGGAATGATCCATCTGATGTAGTTTTTCTTATAACAACAATGTCGTTTGCTTGGAAACTTTGTACACTTTTTTCTATAGTTACTGTTTTTGTAGTGCCATCACCTGTAATACTTTGCATTACAGCATTTATATTTGTTTGACTTGCTGTGCCGTAATTTGGATCGTCTATTCTTACACCATTTTTATAAATGTTATATACTACTCCATTTGCTAATGGATTTGTAAGTGCAAAAACTTCTGTACTTCCGTCTAATTGAAATATTTCATCATCAAATGTTGTATCAAAAGTATCATATGTACCTGCAAACCACGGATCTGAATCCCAACCAGTACCTGAACCAAAACTATAACTGCTGACTTCTACGCCACCATAGTCTACTCCGTCCATAACCTGTCCTAATTCTTTACCAAACATTCCTGTTGCAGGATTATAGTAAAGATTTATTCTATCTTGAGCTTGTAACAAGTCTGGTGCTTTGTCGTAACTTATAATTATATTAGAACTTAAACTTTGTGGAGCAGTAAATGTTATTCTTCCGTAATTTCTAGTATATCCTTTTGTAGTATCTTTAATATTACTAAATGTATATTCACTACGCAATGCTTCTAAGCCATCTACTGTTACAGTAATTTTTGTAGACTTTAACTGCATTGGCCATTTTAAATTAAATATTTGTTGATCTAACGCACTTGTAAATGTTTGCGTTTCGGTAAGTGTGCTAAACAAATATACACCTGTAGTTCTATCAAACTTACAAGTAAGATGCATTGCTCTGGCTTTTCCTTTTCCTAATATAGGACTTAACCTTGCTATAGTTGATCCGTCTGCTTGTGAACCTTCAACTGTAATTGTTGGCTGTGATAGATACCCGCTTCCTGTGTTCAGCATTTCTACGGCTGTAACTCTTCCATCAGTACCTATGTATGCTTTTGCTTTTGCACCAGAACCTCCTCCTCCTGATATATCTATATTAGGTGGAGCATCATAACCTGTACCTGGGTCAGCAATAGAAAGAGCAGTTAATTCAAAACCTATATTATCTGCCCAATGTTTGCTTGGGTATTGTAAAATATCACTAGTTCCTGAAAATAATTCATCATCTATAACCTGTACGCTTTGAGGAATAATTTTACCAGCATCTGCATTATATACTGGAGGTAAATCAAAATCAGTTACTGACGTAGCAGATGGATCTGTTTTTTCATAAGAACTTAGATATTCTCTAATCTTTGTTCTATAAGGTTTTACTTCTTGCACATAAGATTCATAACTTGATAAGTTATCGTTTTGAAAGTTCTTTTTCTGCGATAGCTCACCAATATTATGTTTAGCTTTGATATAACTTGTCTTGAATGCCCAATCAACATTTGGCTGTTCTGAAAATACATATCTTAGACTTGCAAAAAACAAATTATTCCAATGTATAGCTAAATCATCTGTAAATATATCTGTTTTAATTACATTTAAAATTCTTCTAAATTCTTCAACTGGTTCTGTGTCATAAAATATTTTATCAAAACTTGCACCATCATAAGCAATGTTTTCATTTGATACGTCATATAATGAATTTTTAAATTCAATAGTTCCATTTTGTCTTCCAATAGTATCATAGTTTACAGTATAGTCTGATGATATTGTATCTCCTGTTTTTTGTAGTAATAGCCAACCGCCTGTTCCTACATTTTCAATTTTTACAACATTTCCTATTTCGTCTTGAAGTCCACTTAATTGATAGCTACTGTTTACTGTATAATCAATCGGTGTAAATTGATTATAATTTGTTTTATACCAATCTATATATTGCCAATATAAGTTTACATCAAAACTTTGTGTTTTTGTTCTTTCCCAAATACTACCTGTCCATGCAAACACTGACCATAAGCCGCCAACAGTTTCGTCATTTTTAACTAATACAGAAAAACGTCTTACGCTAATAGTTGGAGAAGAATAATTTTGTCCTGCTTTAACAATCGCTACATCTGATATTCCGCCATCTGAATTTAATGTAATGGATAGTTCACAATCACTACCTTGAGTATCACTAATAACATATGAAGGAGGATTAATATATCCTGCACCTGCGTCTGTGATTAAAACGTTTACTACATTTCCATTTTCTACTTCCAAGGATAAACTTGCTTGTCTTGTTTTTGCAACACTTACAAAAGAAAGTTCAGCATAAGAATCACTAGTAGTATCGTAAGTTCCTCCAGCAAGTCCTGGTTTAGGGTCAATTGCTGTTAGTCCTGTCAAATCCTTATCGTCGACTATAAGATTTTGTTTTAATACTTTGTTTGTTCTTTCAATAAATTCTTTTCTTGCTTCAGTTTTGTTTACAAACCAACTCTGCCTTGGCTCATTCAAGTTTCCATATCTAGATCTTAAAGGCAGGTTAATATCTGGCACTGGCCTATCTTGTGTATCAAAACCTACTAAACTATCATACCATTTTTGTTCTATGTCTGTTCTTGGAACACTAGTTTCTAAACCGTCTGTCAATAACTGATATTCGTTGTGAGTTTTTTGCTGTTGATTTTCAATAGTCCACCAATTGAAACTAATACCAACATCTTTGTCTTTGATTAAAGATTCACAGTTGTAAATTGAAAATCTGTTATCTCCTAGAATAGATACAAATTTGTGTCCTATTCCGCTAGGATCAGAAATATATCTTGATACATCAAATGCTGTTGTTACTCTGTTAGGATCTTCTGGTAAAGTTCTTTTATCTTTCACCCAATAGTAATAGTGATTGTTAAATGTTTGTGTTGCAGTATCGTATCTTCTTCTTACTGAATATGCAGTATCACCATACTTTGATGTTCCGCTTATTCCTGCTGTAAGTCCTGCTTCCGTTCCTGTTTGTGCGTCCCACTCACTTGGTAATAATGTGCTTTCTACCCATTCATAAACATCTACTGTAGTTCCTGTGAATAATTTATTAAAATTCTGTGTAGATTCTGTAATGTCACCTTGATGATGATTAACAAAACTGGCACTTCCAATATCCCACCAAAGTTTGCCAATCCATTGCTCAGCAATGTAATCTAATGTGTTTGCGGATATTCCTGTTGCTGTGCTTACAGAATATCTAGCTGGATCATATGATGTCTTAAAACTAATTTCTTGCTCAGCCGGTCCTGCTATTTTTCCTTGAAGTGGATCAATGTAATCTAGGTATGCAACTAAACTGTCATTAGTCTTATCAAACAAATACACACCTTTAAATTTACTTGTGTCTGCAGGTAATACTGGCACTCTTAATTGGGACCAAGTAGTTTTATCTGCAGGTTTTCTATACTCAACTACCACACCTTTATCTTGTGTATTGTTAGTTGTAATAACTTGTTTAGGTAAGCCTAAATACACATGGTTACCTGATACTAACATAATACTACCAAAGTCTTGCGTATCTTTATCATATGAAAAATCTTGTCCATACAATAAAGTATCGTTTACTGTTTCATATATACTAACTAATCCACTTTCGTTATCAAATACACTAAACTGTGTATTAGATGCATCGAATACAGTTGAAGCAGAATCAAATGTAGTGCCTGTTTTTATATCTCCACCTTTAGAGGTAACAGCTAATGTATTACCATCAAAGTCTAATTTACTTCCAAACCTAGTATTAGGAGTTTTATCTATAGGTCTTAAAGTTTGTTTGTATTGGTATTGCGTTCCATTTTGTATATAAATGTATACACATCCACCTGCATTTACTTCATTGCTATTTAGAGGGGCTCCTACTGCAATTTTTTTACCATCATTTGAAATTGCTATTGTTGTTGCATATTCTTCAGTTAGATCAAACGGTTCTAATATTTGACTATATTCATAATGGTTTCCGTTTTTCCTATAAACAACAATTTTTCTATTAGGAATACTACTGTCATTTACATTGACATATCTTGCACTTGCAATCATTACAGATCCGTCTTTACTTAAATCAAAATTTTCTCCAAATTCTTCCAAGAAGTTCTGTTCTAGTACGCTGTCTTTTAAAGAAAAACTAGTATCGTTTGGTACATAGCCTAACAGATCCACACCTTCTGTTTTTGCTGTCCATTGACTTGCTAAAAATACGTTTGGCACAAGATTTGTATTTGCTTCATAAATTATATCACCTACTCTTACTAAATCTCCTATGAAATAAGAAAGCGTATTTTTAAATAATCCTCTATATTTGTTTTCAATTCCCAGTGCCCAATTATCGGTTGCATTTTTATCAAAAATATAAATTCTGCCTTCATTTGTTTCGGAACTATTTCCTTTTGCATGGACATATAGTTTATATGAGTCAGTCCCTGTTTGTCTAAATTTTAATTGATGACCTAATCGTCTATCTGTTGCAGAATTAGGTACAGTATAGTAATTGATTAATTGAAACTGTGAACCAGCTTTTTGATAAATTGCTATTGCACCTTCGTTTGTAACTGTTGAACTGTTTCCTGTAAGATCAAGTGGTACATTGTATACTCTTGTCCAATCTAAATTTATAGGACTTGGAGGATTACTAGTATCTAGCACACCTTCTAAAGTATTTTGTGAATAAATCCAGTATTCTAAATCTTGCAAGTAACTGTTTCCACTTGGAATAGCAATATTACTTCCCTTGTCAATTACTAATAAAGGCCCTGATATATTGTTTTCATGATGTGTATTATTAATAGGCCCAACTGTTCTTACAGTTGAATCATTTTCTACAAAAGTTACATTACTGGATTCACCAAATTGACTTCCTTTTGACCAAGTTCCACTTTTGTTCTTTATGTAAAATCTTGCTGTTGCAAATCCTCTTTCTATAAAGGCAACGGTTGCTGTTGAACCTGTAGTAGTATCAGTTATAGTTTGTCCTACTACCGGTAAGAAAGGATTACCTGCTAGATCAAAATTAGTAAGTCTAGCTTCTACCCAACCATTCCATTTATCGTCAATAGTAAATTCAGTGTTATTCAAATATGTAAAATCCAAACCTATTGCGTTAGCTGGATCTTGTCTGTTTCCGCTTACATATAAATCATTAAGCCAAAATCTTATCTTATCGCCTATTTGTAAATTATTGCCATGTGTTAAAGGAGTTCTAATTATCCATCTTGAATCCAGTATGCTTATTTCTGTAGATCCTTGAGTATGACTTAATACTCCAAAATATGATGCTCTTGTTGGATTAGTTACTACGTCTTCATTAATCTTTGTATCAAGAATATTTGAAAAATCAGGATTAACTACGGTATCATTTTCTAACGTAATATTTTGTATTACTAAATTTGCATTAGTTTCAAAAATGTTACTGGTGTTAAATGAACTACCAACATTTATATACCACCAACCTGCATGGTAGTTATCAGTAATATTTTGTTCTTTTATATAATCTCCTACAGTAATACCTCCTAAAGAAATAGTACCTGTTTGTTCAAGTGTACCATTAATATTGTTTAGGTATAATTGTAAATTATTATCATTGTCAATAAATCTATGTTGGACTGTTGCTCTAACAGTAGGCGTTGTAATTTCGTCTCCTACATTTGGAGTAGCTAAAGCACTAATAATTTTTACAACAACATCAACCTTACCAACTATTGTATGTTGTCCATTGATAAAACTTTCTGTCAATACAGGATCACCGCTAAAAGGTTGTAAGCCTACTTGATTAGATGTTGTATATTTGTTCCATTTTAATGTTAAAATATCACCCGGTTTTGTTCCTTCATATTGTTCCTTTTCTGCTCTAATTAAAATATGATCTGTTGCCGCAGTTGGAATTGATGGATTTCCACGCATCATATAAGTTACATCAGGATAGGAAGTTGAAGCAGAGTCATATTCGTCACCTTTACTTTGTTGGTTGGATGCGTGACTAAAAAATGTTTGTATAGCATCTGCTAATACTTCACGTTTAGCTTTCCATAGCTGTTCACTAAACAATACTATATCATTTGTTTGATACGTGCTAGTTGCTCTATAATCACCTCTTAATTTAGACTTTACATTTGAAGCATTAGGAGAACCTATTGCAAGATATTTTCCATCTGGACTTATGACTGCACTAGTACCAAAGCCTCCATTAGAATCATACAATCCTATTTGCTCATCTATTTGTTGTAATTGACCGAACTCTGCGTTATCACTTGGTCTAGTAAAGACATATACTGTACCGTTCAAATCCTTAGGTGCAGTGATTGTCATAAAGTTGTTATCTTCTGTTGTGCTTACACTTGAACCAAAGTCTTTATCTGTACTATCAATTATACCAGCTGTCTGGTTAACAATATTAGGCTTTAGTTCAAAAACTTGTTGGCTCTTAAGGACTATCCATTTACCTGTGTCATCGTCATCTACCCAAATTGTATCACTTTGGCTATTAGTTCCTGCAATAGTAAACTGTAACTGTCTACCATCTGCTTGTATGTTTGAATTTGCTTCAGTTAAATTTGCTACTCTTACTTTTTTAAATTTTGTAATAAAACCTGTATTTGCTGTATAAGTGTCGTCAGTTGCAGACACATCGTCGACAGAGTCTAATGAAATAACATTTAAATCTACTTTATTAACTATATAAAATCCGTCTGTCCCTGTAGCAACATCGTTGATTCCTAAAACATCTCCTTTTTCAAAATTAAAATATTTGTTCAAAGTAATTGTAAAAACGTTTGCACTTGTGGCTGTAACACTTGTAATTTTAAGATCTGTGGACATATATTTGTAAACACCCCAAGTCTGTTGTGTTTTATCTTTTGCTGTCCAAATATATGATCCTTCTTGTAATGTTGAAATATCTTGATCAACTAATACATTATAATTTAAAATGCTTGTATATACATCTGTAGGATTGACATAGCCTGAAGAAGGCACATAGTAGTTGTCATCATTAAAGTATTTTGTAGGAAACGGTTTGTGATTATAATCTCTATTTTTTACATACACATTGTTTCTATCTAATTTATATATTAATGAAGTATCTTGCGGATCAACTACGTCCACTAGTTCTACCTGTTGCGGATCTAATCTATATTTTGATTCATCTAACAATACTTCAAAAACATCGTCACCTTCAGTTGCTCCATAACGTCCTGCTCTAACAGCCCATTCTTCATAAAATTCTAAACTATCTTTATTAGCACTACCTAGCTTATCGAATAATTTATTAAGAACGTTTTTCGTTCCTTTGTCTTGTATCATTCCTTGGAAAAACTTATATTGGCTTACTTCATCAGGAATGATGTTTTCAAGATATTTTCTTTTCTGATATGATGTTAAATGTTGTGCAAGTTTTTGTTGTTCAGTATCAAAGTTATCACTATCTAAATCATAAAAATCACCAAATTGTTTTGCTTTATAATCAAAGTTTGGTAATAACTGTTGTTCAGGTTTGTCTGATAAAATTACAAATTCACTATCTTTAAATTTATTTGATCCAGTGATATTGTTTTTTGCAACATAATAATATTGTTTATATTTTACAAGGTCGCCTATTTTATAATCTTGCCAAGCAGTCCATTCATTAATAACTGAATCTTGAAAAATAAATCCTGGTACATTTAATGACCCGTTCCACTCACTAGATTTGTAACCTTTTACCTTAATACGCTCCTGTCTATACCCTTGAGCTCTATTATATATTTTATCACTGAATACTGTTTGATTGTCTATAATAATAGCATGTTCTGTTTGAGCTACAGGAAGTTTAAGTTGATAAATTCCTTCTTGTGAATTTTTTACCTTAAGTCCAAATTTATTTGTATTATCTCTTTCTGTTGTTGCAAAATCTGCCAATAGTCTTTTACCGTTAGCTTGAAGCATACTGTAATCATAAAAATTGTCATATATATCATCTACTACAACATAATCTTTTTCAAATGCAATATCTCTTGCACTAGGACTCAGTGTTAAAACTGTTCCAGCGTCCCATGATTGAGTTGACCAAAACATAAATTCTTTAGCAGATAGTTGCCAGTTTTCTATTTCTTGTAATGTTTCGTTATACGTTTCAAAAGAAAACCCTACAGTTTCTAAATATTTAGAATAGGAAAGTATAAAATCTACAACGTCTTGTATTTCTTTATATACAGTTCCGTAATCTACCGTGACTGGTTGAGTTTCAAAGTTTTTTGTAAATGTAGCTGTGGCTCCTCCTACTACAGGAAGCTCTGCCATTTTTTGAAAATTACTTTCAACAAAGTTTCCAGTGTTGGTCATTTTGACTCTGTAAAATGCATTATTGAATTGTACTATTTCTCCAGGCTCATAAGTTTGAGAGGAAGAAAATGTAACAAAGTCTTCACTTATACCACCTACATTAATTACAGGATCAGTTGATTTTTTTAAGGATGGTAGTATAGAAAATTTAGGATTAGATCTATCATACCCAGATATCTTAAATCCTTTTGCTAATTTTTCAACAATTACGCCACTGTAAGTATAAACATTCAGAGGAACACTTTTAGTTAAAACAATTTTATAGTTTTCTTCAGGAACAAAAATATTTCCTTCATTGGTTGGTGTTCTGCTATCTAGTATTAATTTAAATTTACTTTTTTGTGTAAAACCACCTATTTTACTTCCTAATTTATTTTCTAGTGATTTTAATTTGTTTTGATATTCTTTAAATCTCAATGTTTCATTTGAAGCAAGATAGCCTTGCATATAATTTACTAATCCAGCTGTGTTTATTCTAGTTGCATCTGCAGAACTGTTTGGAAATTTTAATTCAGCAAGTTCAATACGCTTTGACGTGTCTGCGTATACTAATTGATTAGCGGCATTTCTTTTAATCCTACTTCTATCAAATGCTAAACCTATAAATTGTGCAGGTTCGCTTAATGTCCATGCTTTTATTAATGCAAACGGATAATGAGAACTTCTTCTCCATGCTGTTTCTACAGGTCCTTCATCTCCAAATTTAAAATCGTTAGCATATTCAGTATCAGGTGAATATAGTGCATATCCTGTTTCGTTAGGGCTAACTAAATTACCTTTACTATCTACAGGAATATATTTGTAAATGTCAAGATTTTTAAATTTATTTCTGTATATAACCTTTGTGTTTGGTTCTCTTACTATTCCTTTACTCATATCTTCCCATAAGAGTAAATTATCTTTAGTGTAAGGTGCTTTTCCGTATACTGTTTCAAACCAAGTAGGTTTTATTTTAATACCTAATATTTCCCATGGATGAGTATGTGGTCTATCTGTGTTATATAAATCTTTATAAATTGATCTCCAAAAGCCAGATAGACTATTATTTTTAGGATCACTTGCATAAGAATAATTATAGCTAAAACCATTGCCTCTAGAATAAACATTATTTGTTGCGTAGTCTGGATTTCCTACAGTCTGCATCCAGTCGTTAAATTCTGGTTGCATTAATGAAGCAATGGTATCTCTATTAAATCCTGTGTTTCTATTATCACTATCAACAAAATCAACAATATCAACTATACTTTCATCATAAGCTAATTTTAAATTGTTGTATATTCTTTTTTCTAAATCAAGTAAAAGTTTATCTCTAAAGTCTCCAAAACAACTCCACAACGATCCATCGTGTCCTTGTATGACTGGTTTTGATGATGGCCACGCATCAAAGTCAGCTGTATCATATGTAGCGTGATTCATTGAACCACTAGGCATAAAGAATGTTCTGTTATCTCCTTTAAAGATATGAGTATGTGCTAGTCCTGATCCGCCTTTTGACTTATCATACGCTTGTGCAGATGCTTCGTCAGTAAACAAAGGATAATGCCATCCTAATTTATCGGTATAAGATTTTCCTGCTGTTTCATCTATACCATAAATTTTGTATGGTCCTGTTGAATCAGGAACAGCATTAACATAAGTGTCATCTAAACATATTTGTGGTTCATATTTAGGATACAATCCTAACTTTGTTGGTGTAGGCGGTACCCAACAACCATCTGTGCTTTCGAATTCATAAACTTTTAATCTTTGTCCTTCTGATACTGCCTTAGTAATAGTAACAAAACCATTATCACTAATTGTATATTCTTTATCTTTGATTAATTGTTTTTCATCAAGATAAACAAGAACTGCTTTTTCATTTAGTTCTGTAAAACTAACGGGTCTGGTTAAAGAAAATATAGTTTGTGACGAATCTTCTATTTCATAATTCAGTAAAGTATCACCGCCAAATGGAACCATATCACTAAAATAAAAAGGATCTTGATTTGTTTTAGTTTGATTCAGTGTTAATAAAATTTTATCTACATGTTGTTTGTCTTCTGCTTCAAATCCTAGATCGTTTGCAATCCTTAAAAATTCTCTTTTGAATTTTATATATTCTCTACCCGAATATCTAATAGCTTCTACTAAATCATAATCCTTATCAGTTAAATTAAAAAGTGCAAGATTTATTGGTCCTGAATGCTGGACAAATTTTAAGCCATATTTAGAAACAAGTCCAAGATCTCCTAAATTACTTGATCCAGGAAATTGTCCTGAGAAGCCTGGTGCATTGTCAACAATACTATCAACATGATCTAAAACTTCACCTAAAGTAAAATCAGTGATGTTTTCGTTCATAGGATTTTTTTCAAAGTTTATTGGAAACTTGTAGTGTCCTATTGCATTTTTTGGTGTAGCACTAGTTGTTTCTATAACAACTTTTTGATCTGTAGCTAGGTCAGTATAAAATCTTATATAAGCGTAATTATTAATACGATCAATTTCATAGTCAACATTTTCTTTTTTCCTTTTATTATCAACATAAACTTTAGCGTTTAGGTCATTTAAATCTCCACTGTTTACATAAACATCTATAATAAAATTATTTGTTCTTGGACCTGTAGTTACTTGTTTTACGACAGGTTGACTTGACTTTGCCGTTGCTTTTGTCCAACCCGAAACACTTGAAAATGTTGTTCGTCCGGTAAATTTTCTTAAAAGTGCAGTATCTGTTCTAACTGTTAAAACATCAGCTAGTACATCATATTGATAAGTGTCAGTCAACAAATTAAAATCAAATGTTATGTCACCACTATTTTCTATTGTTCTGTAAGATAGTGGAAATCCTAACTCTGTATCAGAAATACCTGTACCTCTTTTGTATGAAAAAACCTGTGTTCCTATAAATGTACTACCTGACAAAGAGCTTAACGCTGTGCCAGAATCGTTATACAAATCAAATAATGGCTGTTGGTTTGTATCTATCTTATCTTGACCTTGTCTCCATGCAGTACCAGTATAATAAAACATTTTACCTTTATACTTTGTTCCTGCTTTAACTAAAACTGTTTCATTTGTAAGAGGCGTAGTATCAGTTGTTTCTTTTAAAGCAATTTGTGTTTTTCCGTTTTGAGAAATAAAAGTGACTTCATATATTTTACCTGCAACTAATGTATCAGGATCAGCTGTAAACAAAACCCTCATACCTGAAACTAATTCAGTTCCATCAACAAAATAACCCTCTTGTCCTTCAATGTCTGAAAATACATCAAGTGTTACTGTATCAACAAGGTCTACGTTGGCTTTTGCTTCAGTTCCAAAGTTATATAATTTTAAGCCAGCTTCAAATTCAATAATGGGTCTAGTTGCTCTAAATGCCTGATCGATACTTACAGTAGTATTATTAATTTTAGCTGTTGTTTCAATTACTGATTTATTTGTCCATAGGTTATATCTTGACCATTGGTTTCTATCTTTTGATGCTTTGTTAATAACAAGATAATCTTTCTTGTTTGCATAAGATATCGCATCGTCAAAGGGTAAAGCGGCAAAACCACTACCATCAAATTGTGTAGCAACATCTTCAAGGTAACTAGCACTTATGCCAATATCATCTTCAGAGATAAGTTTTATTTCGTCTCCTACTCCTTCTACATACCAAGTTCCTGTAGCATACTTTGTAGGATTAATAGTTCCAAAAAATTCTACTTTCATGCCATTTGCTAATTCATAGCCATTTTGCATTGTGTAATTTTTTCTACCCAAAATATCTTCTTCTACGTTTAGGTATGTGTTATCAATAATATTTTTTATTACAATAAGTCCTGAAGCTTCTATGTCATTTCCGTTCACATAATATAAAGTATCAGGTGCTTCTAAATCTATTTTCCAGGTTACTGTTCCTTGTTCTATATTTTGTTGACTTACACCTGTAGAGTATAAATTTGTATCATCTTCGTTACTATTTGTTGTTCTGATAGTAAACGGCATATTTACTGCATCTATATCAAAAGTATACGTTTGTCCTTTGTATAAAGTTAAAGTAGGATTGCTTACAGGATTTTCTTCTGTAAAAATATATGAATCGTTATCTGTGTTATCTTGCCTTCGTACTTTAAATGTACTTTTAATTTCTCTAGATGTACCATAAACAGGAATAGTTTCTGGCCCCATAGGAAGCCAATAGTATTCTCTAAAGTTTACAAATTTATCCCAATTGATGTGAGGATCCCAAGCGTAGTATTCTTGGCTACTCAACTTACTTAGGTCATCAACATTTCCGCCTCTAATTCTTACACTATTATAGTAGTCTCTATAATCTTTGTATAATGTTGTGTTTCCAACATCATCTGTAATAGTTGCTATTGGTTCTAATTGATAGCTTTCTCTTTCTGTGGTTATATCTGAAAGATAATTATCGTCTGCCTTCCAGGCTTTTGCATCTCTACGTCCTATGAACCCGTCAACTTTTTCAACGACACCGGGTTGCATAAGTTGATCTAAGGTGCTACTTAAAAATTTCTTATTTGCAGTTGTGCGGAAATATCTAGGAAGTAAATCCGACGACCTACGTTTGTTGTCGTCTTGACCGTTTACTGGAATTGGATTTTCATCTTGTGCCATTAGTAACCGTAACCCCCACCGCCGCTAGAACCTCCAGATCCTGAAGAACCACTGCCACTGCTTGAACTACTTGAACTACTTGAAGTAGATGAAGACGTTGATGATGATGTTGAACTAGTGGTTGTTGTAGCAGATGTGGAGGAAACAGTTAATGCTTGACTTTGTATTCCTGTATTCTGTGTAGTTGATGCAGTTATAACTGATCCTGATGCTTGTATTCTTGATGCAGTAACTGAATCAATTACTTCGACATCTGTTACAGTTGCATCACTCACAAAAATTTCGTCATTTTCACTTTTAATTTCGTATAGACTACCAAAACTCAAAGATCCTTGTTTAGGTATAATTAAGAAGTTTACTATATCTGGTGCAAGTGAATTCATTACATAAGTTGCTAATTCTGTAAAATGAAAAGTCTCTCCGAAATCCCAATTTTGTAAAGAAAAATATCTATTGATAGCTTCTACAATCCTTACTTTAATATCATTATCGTTAATAACATTTTCAGTATTTTTTACAACTTTAAATGTAGCTTGTAGATTTTCTTCTGCGTGTGAACCAAATAATATCTTATACTTTACAGGATGATAAATTACCTCATCACTAATTGCTTTTACATTGTTAATATTTTGACCATACTGTTGAAATAAATTATCAACACTTGGTGGTAAAGGTTTATTATTTAATGTACCAGCTAGATATTTTCTAAATTCTGTGTCATAACTTTGTGTAAGCATATAAACATCTATAATATTACTTGCACTAGGATCTATTCTATTTGACTCATCTGCACTATGCACATATTGAAATCTAAGTTTGTCTCTTCCAATGAATGCTTGATAATCACTTGATAAACTTAAAGCACCGCCGGTTAAAACCTTAAAGTTATTTTGATCTACAATGTAAAATATAGTAGGGTCTGTAGTATACTGACTGTATGCACCTATTTCTGTTTCTGTGCTTTTTACCTCTATATCTGATCCTGTTGGCAAATAATTATATTTGCTAAAACCTTGATCTGTCAAAACTTTTTTAAGGAAAATATATTTACTATTTGTGTTTACTGTTGGTGCAACTACATTATCAAAAATGTCTGGATCGTCTACTGATCCGTCGTCGTTTAAATCAAAGAAACTTACTTCTACTTTTTTGCTGTTTACATAACCGTCTGAGTTTCTAAAATCTTTTACTATTTCCCAATTTATGTCATTGTTAAAATTAGTTAGTGCATCTGGTAAAGTATTGAAATTCATAATTGCAATTTTATCTTTTACTAATTGTCCTGTTGAAGAATCATAAATTTTATTTTGATTATCAAAATAGAAAGAAAGTTCTGAATCACTTTCGAATATGTAACGTAATCCTCTATTTGTTACTGTATACTTTTCGCCATTGGTTTGAAACAGTAATATCCAACTAGCATCAAGTTTATTATTTGTAACGTCACCTGTTTTACCATTACTAAATGCATCATTAATATTTAGGTTTTCATTTATGATTACTCGCCAAATTCTATTAACTTGATCATAACGTAAACCAAATGTTTTATATGCAAAGACTTGATCGATAATTTGCGAACGTACATCTGTTGTTAAATCTTTTACTAATTTTGGTTTTACTTCTTCTAAAATACTATTATTTGCCAATGTTTGATTGAATACTATAGGACCTACGCCTGTCGTTGTATTGACAGATGTTCCTGCACCGTCTACACTAACAACTTTTACCCATTTATAAGAACTGGCACCTTTGGCTGTTGCATCTGAAGTTAAATTTCCTTCACCTATAAAATAAAATCCAGCTGGTGGTTTAAATTTAAGTAAGGCTCCTGCTTCTACATATTTTAATGAACCTCCAGTAAATGCACCAACTTGAAATGGTACATTACTTGCATTATTAAAATAACCAGTTGAAGTGTTTGTGCCTTTGGTAGACTGAACCCATGTTGCGTTTAGGTCACTTACAATAATTTTAGCATAGTTACTAAAATAGAAATTACTTATAGCACGACTTTGTATTGTTGGTAATATAGTATTTTCTATTTGGCCTTCAATATCAGTTTGTGTTGCAAAAGTAAATGTCTTTTTTGCTTCGTATGATTCTCTGTATAATATTCCATCGGAACCGTATAAGTTTGTACTAGAATATTTTCCAGTTACATCTTTTAAATCAAAATATCTACTAATACCACTGGCTACTCTATTTGTTGCTTTTACTTTTATAATTTCTTGATTAGAAGTCAAAGGATAAACATTGTAGTCTTCTCCTGTAACCATTCTATTTTGTGTATAATATGTTTGTGGTGCATAATTTCTAATACTTGCACTTGTTTCTGATATACTTGAATTTGTAATTGTGTCTTTTAGTTCAACAGATACAGTCATTGTTTCTGTTTTTCCTTGTCGACTAGTATAATCAAAACTAAATTGAATATCTGTTAACTCTTGCGGATTGATCCGCATAGTTCTGTTAGCACTTGTTCTATAAAATGTTCTGAAAGCACCACTTGGTAAATTACCAAAAGTTCCGTCAGCAAAAACTAAAGTTATTTCGTCATTACCTCTAGTTTGAACTGTGTAAAAATCTCTAACCCCTTTTGTCAATGCATTATAGATAGCATTGTTACCTTCTGTGGCAGGTACTTTTGTCCATAATTTTTCTACGTTGCCTCCTGTGTCTAATTTAAATAACCAAACGTCTGAGTCGTTAATATTTTCTGCTTCAATATTAATTCTTTGATTTGCTTGTGGACTAGCAACATTGAAATCTCCAGTAGTTAAATTACCCTGTCTAAAATGTAAAAAATATCCCGTGTTAGAACTACCGTTACCTCTACCATCTTCTCTATAAAGAATTTGTAGATTGTTGCCTGGTAATGGCATCTCTTCTTGTATAGTTGAATTATCTAAATCTATATCAGTTGATACCATTTCAAATACTGTAGAAATACCATTTACGCCTTTTGTAAATGTATACACAGGCACATCAGTATTATTTGATTGGAATCTATATGTTTGTGTAAGTACACTATTAATTTTTGTTGACTTTCCTGGTCTACCTATTGTGTTATTCTCAGGTAATGCCGCATTTAAAACTCTTTTGAATTGTTCTGCCCAGTTTGTGTTACTAGGATCATTCCAAACAATAGTTTGGTCAGCTAAATTTGTTCCGTTGCTATCAATAATAGATTCTGTTGTTGAAACAGTTTCAAATTTCAACAAACCGTTAGCGGCTTGGTTACGTTTAGGATTGTAAGATAATAATCTAGCAAGTCTTAAAACTGATTCTCTACGTTCTGCTAATTCTAAATAGTTTTCTCTAGCATTTAGATCAACCCTATATGCAATATTCTGTCCTAAGAATGCAATTAGATCAATTAATGCAAGATATTCTGAAGTTTCAATATAATCGTTAAAGTCTTCCGGATAATTTGTACGCAAATAGTTGATCATCGCCCTACGAAGGGTGTCAAAATCGTAACTTGCAAATTCGGCGTTTCTGAAACTTTGATAGACCTTGGTCCAATCTTCAGCTAACAATAATCTATTTTGTCTATCAGTGGATGACATCTAAAATCCTTTAATTTCTACTACGAGTATTTATGATTTTTTATTAACCTAGTAGTTAATTCTATCACAGAATTCCAGTATCTTTGTCAAAACGTAATCTTAGTTGTTCACTTATATTATATGTGAGGTATGATAACGTACATTCTATTTGTAAACCTGATTCATACTCTGTAACTTGAACTTCTGAGGCACTTGTACGTGGATCTGTATTAATAATTCTTGTGACATTCTTAACTATAGCGTCTTTAAGTACATCTGTAAGTGGTTCAAACAATGCGTCCCATATTATACAGCCAAAAGTAGGATCTCCTAGCTTCTCTCCTTGTCTGATATTGAAGTGATTAATCAAATCTTGTTTGATCAAGTTCAAATCATACATTTGAAAAGAATTATTTTCAATATTAACCGTACTAAATCCTCTGTATGCCTTTTGTGCTACAGGAGGCTTTGGCTGTTTTCTCGGTTTGATTGTTATTTCTTTGTATAAGTTCTGTGCCATGTTAATATTTATTCGTTTGCAAATACCGTTGATTGTGTAGTAGCTTCTATTTTAGCACTACAATCATAAGTATCATTTACTCTTCCAACTTCTAAATCCTCTGCAAAAACATTAGGACTGTGAGTTACTAGAGGTGTTCCATATACTGGAGGACAATGTGTATGAGGTTCGTTTAAATCTGTCTTTCTATGTATTCCATGATCAACTACAAATACTGTTGAACTACCTGTATCAGTTAATATTGTTCCTGGCGATACACAAATCGGGTGTACTGTATTCACTGTATCTCCGCTTCCTACTTTCCTAGCTATCAATGGCATTATATCACCTGTCCTGTCCCTGTACCTACTGGTGTTGGTGATGTAACCTCAGCCAACGGTGTTAGGTCACCATTTTTAATTTGTTGCCAAATACCTTGTCCTAGTTTTCTTCTGTCAACAGTTTTGTCTCCAGTTGGGTCAGCATATCCTACTGCATTTTTAAATTGTTTTGCTAAAGAAGTAAAATTAGTATCAGTCCAAGTAATAAATCTTGCCTTAGGTGGTTTTGTAAGATAAGCTACTGCTAACTTACACGCATTTTTAGGATCATTAGCTAATTCAGGATTATTGTAAATGTCTACTCCAGCATATCCTCCATATAATTTATAGTTGTCTGTTCCTGTAATTTGAATCAAGCCACGTCCTCTGTATCTGTATCCATCACCAGTTTCAGGTCCTCCATTGCCCATTCTACTTCCATATACGACACTTCCTATTTCAACAGGCTTTCTGTGTAACTGTTCAGACAATTCAAAGCCGCCTGGTTTTTTGAACATACTAAATGTGTTTCTCAATCCTTGGGCACTATAATTTAGGTTTTCACTTTGTGGTTCATAATTACTTTCTGCCTTTATCTGGGCACATGCCATAGCTAATGCTTCTCCGGCTCCTCCAACAGCTCCGCTTTTCAATGCCTCAACAGGATCTAAACCTAAGCCTTTTATAAGTTCGCTTAAGAAAAATCTTTGTGACTCTCGTCTTGATATTGGTTCTGCAGGTAATGTTCCAACTTGACCATCATCGTCAGTTTTAAATACTTTGTCTATATCTACAACTGCTGGATCTGTATCTCCTGCTCTAAACACACCAGAAGTACTATTACGTTCAGGCATATCTGATTCTTTCTCCAACGTCGGTGATGAACGTCTTAATGACGGAGATGATTGGATTATAGCTTCTGTACCACTTGGAGTGTGTGCGGTTGGATTTAAATTTTCATGTCCTGACCAAGGTTCGTGTAAAGGAACACGTCTTGGAGTATTTGCTTCTTTGGCTTCAACTGCTCTTGTGGCATCTGCTGTAACACGCAAGTCTGCAATAGGATTTCCGTCCTTATCTAAAACTTGATCGCTATCATCAACTGCTTGATTGGTAGCTGTTTTTGTAAATGTATCTCCAATTGAATCTGCTGTATCAGATGCGTTTGCTGTAAACGCCGCAGAATTCATATGTATCTGTGCCGCTGTTTCTTTATGCACTACTCCAGACAGAATAGATGTATTTCTTGTTGAATCTATTATTGTATCAGTGCCGCTTTTAATTTGTGTATTTGCTCCACTTGTAAGTTTATTATCCCCTACAGTATTAAGATTAAAAGCACCGTTAACAGTTTGTCTATAATCTCCTACAACCTTGCTGTGAAGGTTGGCATTTACAGCAATGTGTCCATCTTGACTTACTTGTAAGTTATAATCTCCAGATATAGTTGACCTTTGTGTACCAGCAATTTGTACGTCTTCGTCGCCGCCTATTGCTTTTTGTCTATTACCACTTATTCTCACATCTTGGTTTACTCCAACATTTTTTGTATCATTTTGGCCAATTATTACATCGTTGTTAACGCCTATATTTTCTTTTTTATCTCTACCGGTTGTTAAATTGTAATCTCTTCCTGCTCTAATATTAATGTCTCTGTCAGCTGTTATATTAAGATCTGTTTCAGTTCTAATGTTTATGCTGTCACTAGCGTAGATATCTATCTTACCATTGGAAGTTAATTCTACCCAAGCACTTCCTGTTGAGTTGCCTATGTAAATTAAGTCTTCAGAGTTATGCATCAATATCTGGTGACCTGTTCTTGTTCTAAACCTTAATGAATCTCCATATGGTAATGTTTTATCAACCTTTGAATTATTTTTAGGTTGTTTTCCTATGTCATAATATACTGATCCTGTTGATCCTGGAAGACCTTGTCTAAATATTTCTCCATCTCCGTCGTCCATTACAAAACTAGATCCACCTAGTCTACTTCTAAAGTGTTGTACAGATTCTCCTCTTGGGCCATAATTACCCTTAGGTGCTCCGTCTCTTCTATCCAAAGGTCCAGGACTATTCATTCCAAACACAGTACTAGGAATATCTCTCCTTGCACTTGCAGTTGATTGTCCTCTATTAACATCACCAATAAGTCCTTGAGCGGCTAATTGTCTAGAATACAAAGGATTGTGTGGTCTTGGCTGTTCATCAGGGTCTGTCATGTTTTGTGCAAGTTTTTTGTTATACTCTCCGACAGGCAAATTTTTATTTTTTAGATCGTTTGGTAATCCATCTTGGATAATATTAGTTGCACGATCAGTAGGTTGGCCTTGCGGAACCATATAGTTCATAAACTCATCTTGAATACAACCTATCCAGTATCCTTGATTAGATTGTCCTTCTGCAAATATTACTAAAACTTTAGATCCTGGATCAGGTGGTATTGCCCAGAATCCATAACTTTGTTGCGAACCGCTGTATGTTTTGTTCTTATCATTACTCTCAACATTGTTTACACCATAGAACGGCATACAATATCTTACTGTAAATAATTGACCTGGTTCAAAACCTCTGTCATTACCTGCAGTCACATTAGATAAAAGTTCAACTCTTAAATCACCGCTTCTTCTTGGATCTAAATGACTTACTACTCTAGCCTCGAAAGGCCCCATAGGCATTTTTGCTGGTGTGTCACCTGCTGATCTAATTATTTCTGGCATTACAATCCTTGTCCTCTATCTAATCTTTCTTGTATTTCTTTAGCCTTCTTGGCATTTTCTTTGTCTTTGGTTCTGGCCGCATCAGCTTTTCCTTGTGCCATTATTTGTGCATTCTTAAGCTCTTCATCAGTAAGGTCAGCATATATACCTCCCATTGCATCTTCTTCCCATTCATCTAGTATACCATCTCCATTGAGATCAGCTTTTGCAAAAGCAATCTTGTAAGGATCTCCAGTTGCTTCTGCGGCTTTTACTCTTTCCTCGTATTGCTTCTTATCCATATATCTAACATTTGTAACAGTACCAGCTTCTTGTTTTTGATTCCTTCTTCTAATCATACTGACATCTTGTGTAAACTCATTTCCTGAAAAATTATTAATAACTTGCCAAACCTTGTATAAGCCACTGAAATCTTTTACACCAATAGTTGCACCGTCAAATTGCGGACCTTCAGCTGAGATATCTACAGGTGTTCTGAAATTTATAATTACATCTACTTCACCACTTTCGTGATCAATAGCGCCATTGGCTTTTAAATTAATATATGTAGTACCTTCTGAATTATAATTACCTACACCACTGTCTGCCATGTAATACGGATCTCCCATAATACGCATGTCACAGGTTAATAAATCAACTGCACTATTCATTAATGCTTCATTAAAGTTTCTTGCAATTCTAAGTTCAGGAGTTTCTTCTGTTGCTCCACCAGTCTGTGAGCCTGAATTTTCTTTTATTTGCTCTGCGGTCTGTCCTTCAGTTGCTGTTGGCGAATTTACAATTTCTTCCTTTTCTGCATTATCTGTGCCGCCACCTTTTTCAGATAGTTTGTTTGATGCAGATTCATTCATTTTATCTATAGCAAGTGCATTAAAGAATGCGTTGTTAAACTCTAAATTAAAATCTAATATATCTTTGTTTAATCCTGTGTAAATGTAATTGTAATTTTTTACTGCGTTTGCACGAAGTTGCTGATACCCTATAGGAGCATCATTAGGCATTTGGAAAATACTTTTGTGAACCTTATAAGGAACTCCTCTATATACATATATTCTGGCTTTTCTACCCATTACTTTTTCAG
>MDSV01029890.1_pt1 | contig 23107 bp, 12 predicted proteins | sample 810851 | NCBI WGS metagenome assembly MDSV01 (sample SAMN05326640, study PRJNA326480) | marine metagenome | isolation source: seawater | place: Atlantic Ocean: North East | collected 2012 | reverse complement strand
TTTGTGTTAAAGAATTATTAGCATCGTCAGTAGCTGTCCAACTGATAGTATGTGTTAAGGTACTATTATAATTCGTATATCCATCGGTCATAAGCCAGGTTCTTATTATAGTATTATTGGATGCATTCCAATCACCATTAGTATTATAATAAGTTAAGTTGTTAACAAAACCATTATCATCGAAAATTGAAAAGTTAGGACGGGTTGCTGTTCCATTCCAACCAGTGGAATTGTTTGAATTTACCGCTAAATTATTTGTATTTGAGCATGTAGGATTTACATCATATACTAATTTTATATAAGTAAATCTCTGAATATACCAGTCATTCCCAAAGTTAGAATTAGTATATTTCCATAATATTTTTATATATTCATACGATGAACTAGTCGGTGCGCTAGGATCCCGAGCCTTTTTTAAAGTAATTGCTGGATTACCAAAAGAAATACCCTGCGCAATATTTCCATTTTTTGATCCACTTGTTGTAAAAACATTTGAATTAATAACTGAACCATTAGACTCTACAGAAGACATTGTGTAGGAAATTAATGGAGTAGTAACAGATGCGTCATCTAAAGATGGAACAGAAATAGCGTCTCCGGAGTTCGCAGATAGATTTTTCACATTATGGGTAGAACTAGACGTTGAATCAAAAGTTAATGTAAATGTATTAGCGTCAATAGAACTTGATTGGGAAGCTCCTATTACTGGTACTGTATATACAGTAAAATCAGTATATAAACTGGAAGCGTCACTGTCTGTTATAAAGGGGTTTCCAGCGTTATCACTATAAGTCCAAGTAATTTGGAAAATATAACCAGACGCATCTGTATTTAAAGAACTAATAGGGATAGAAAGAGTACTATTACCTGCTACAGAACCGGAGTTAGTAGAATGGCTGGTGGGAGATATTGACCAACTTACATTAGTAGGTTCATTACCTAAATTATTATAAATTGTAGGAGTTTCTACAATACAAGTTTTACTTGTTGTAGTTGTATAGAAGCTGTAACTATCTTCTGTTAAATTTAATCTTGGTTTGTATTTATCTTTGACCAATAAATATTCATCATGTGATTGAACTGGGGTTGTTGAATCGAAATAAAGAGTATTGTAATAAAAATAAGTTATTTTAATGATTTCTCCAGATGTTCTACCTAAAATAAGTTTTATGTTATGATTAAAAGATGTAGCGGAATTGACTGTAGATACTAGCTCGTTAACATAACCACTTGTACCATTAATCTGTGCTAAATCAGAAGTTTGAATTGATTTAATTGTATAGTTTAATATTGGATTAGTAATTGTTGGATCCTTTATTGTTGGAGCTTCAAAAGTACAATTTCTATAATCCTGATTTGAATCTATATTAAAGGTTTCTGGATTACTCTGGGAAGTGTAATTTTGCTTATTTGCTGAAATAGTTGATGTTGGCTTAGAATAAACAGTTATAGATGTTGACCCATTAGTTAATACTGATGTGTCTCCATCACTATCTGTATATGTCCATTCAATGTTAAATGTTGCGTATTCTGCTATAGTTATGCCACTTGATGATAGGGTTATTTTTTTTGTAGCAGCTCCACTATTGGTAATACTATTATCAGGATATGTAGTTCCATCTGAAATAGAACCTGTAGGCCCAGTAAGATATGTATCATATGAAATAGTTTTAGCAGTATCTTCTGAATGACCAGTCCACGTTGGCACCTCTATTTCTATATCCATAGTTTGTACACCATCTCCAGTAATATACTTAGTGTAAGTTGTAGTTCTATTATACAATGAAAACATATGTATTTTTTTCTGTACTATAGCAGAGACATGTCCTTCTACATCCATAACAGACCATTGGACTATTATAGGGAATTCTTCTATAGGGAACTTTACATTTGACATTGTTGTGTTTATTTTTACCCAACCACCCGAAGAGTCTTCTGTTCCACTAAAATTACCTTGGTTAGCCCAATTAGTACCACTATACATGGATGAAAGGGCGGTTGTATCGTTGTTTTTATAAAATTTCCATTTTACTTTTAATTGTGTGTTACTACTTATATTATCAGTGGCAGACGGTGAAGTTAATTCAACAACACCAAAATTAACACCATTTTGAATAGGTACTGTGATATTTTTAATAGATGAGCTATCTATTACTGGTATCACATTATCTATTAAATTGAGATATGAGTATGTTGGTCTGACCTGGGCAATTGCCGGTTTTTTTGAGTTATATTCATTACGATGAGAATCATCATAAGTCCATGTGATTGTACACAACTCTCCTCCATTTTGATAATTATCGTCTAATGTGGCTTTAAATGTTAAGTCTGTATTATTAACTATAGTATTTGTTAATGCATTTCCATTAGAGTATGTAAAAGTTGCCGCACCAGAACCGGAACTAACAATAGAATAGCTAATAGTTGTTCCATAATATGGAGAGTCATCTATTATCTGTGGAGCAGTAATAGTAATATCTACATTATTGTTGCTATTAATATAAACTATTTCTGGAGAACTATTATCAGTATAGGATGTGTTATACAAAAAGGGATAATTATAAACGTTGATTTGTGTTTCAACATTGTTTGAAGTATTTTGTGCTTCATCAAAGCCTTCCCATGTTAATTTAAACTCCCCATAACCACGACTTGTTATATTTGTTATATTTATATCTTTAGTACTATTTGAATTAGTTGAACCGGATGAATTTGCTATGTCTCCACTTCCAGGCTTAGTAGTATCTGTATGTGTTTCTGTAACACTATAATTTATATAGTTTGGAGTAAAAGTATGAGTATCTTTTTCATCATTATATAATGGAGTTGTTGTAATATTATCAACAATTGTTGGTACTTCAACATTTATAGTAACAGATGTAACTCCGTCTTCAATCCATGTAGTATATGAATTTGTTGTCAAAGATATTTCTGGTGCCTTTTTATCAAATAATGTGAAATAGGTATAAACGTCTGTAGCTGTATTATTTCCGGGGTCTGTATAACTCCATGTAATTCTAATTTGTTCACCTGATGCATCGCCATAAGTCAATTTAACATAAGTATTTGTTATGATTCCACCAGATATTATATCTCCTTCAAGCACATAATCATAATTACTTTGATCATGACTAAACATTGCCTTTCTTGTAGAATCTTGATGAGTACTTAGAGATTCAAATTTATATTGTATTAATCCGGTGGTATTGACATAATCATCAATTTTTGGAACATCAATATCTGATAATAAATGGATGTTTGTGTTTTGAGTAATTTCAATATTATTGTTATTTGTTTGCTGTTCAATTAATGCTGGTATTGTTTTATCTATAACTCGAATTTGTTTGTAACCAGAATTTGTTGAAATATTACCTGCGACATCTTTTACACGCCAATGAATATAACATACTTGGTTAGTTGAATCTCTTAGTGCAAAAGTAAAACTAATATTAGCATTATAAGCTTGATTTTGGAGTTTATTTACAATAACATAAAGACCACTTGAGTCAGTTGTTTTTATTAAATTACTAGTCTCAAAATCAGCACTATCTCTTATTGATACTTCCCAAGAATATTTATCAATATTTATGAATATATTATCAATATTATCCCAAACGTTTGTGGATGGTGGTATTCCAAAATCGTATGATATTTCGTTACCAGATGGGTCATCAACAACTTCCAATTCTATTTCACTTGAATCTAATAAATTGAAATCGCTTGTTGGATGAATATTAGCATTTGTCTGATTATCTGCAAATACTGGACCATATTCGTCATATATTTTTACTGTAGTTGTACCATATCCTGTTGTTAAAGTTCCAACAATATTATTTGTCATATCTGTTGCAGACCAATTAAAAATAATTTCTGAATAAACTTCACCAGATTTATATGATTCCATAGAAAAAGTAAAATCATAATCTGTTTCCTGAAAAAACAAATCACCAACAGAAATAGTTAATTGATTATTCAGATTATCAGTTTTATAATACGATGTATATACCCAACCGTTATCATTACCAGATGAATCATCCAAAAATGTAAATCCTTCAAACTTAAGCTTCAAATGTTGATCAACATTATCTGTTACTATTGGAGTTTTAATTGTAAGTTCTAATATATGTGTATTAGTGGTTATATTTCCAGAAAAGTCATTTGAAACAATGAATGGTTTTACATTATCATTAACTTTTATTCTTGTGTAATCCCATATTACATTATTTTTAATACCATTCGGGGCGACTGCATTTAAAAGGAGACTAATATCTGACCATTCTTCTGTGGTAATTTCATGCCCATTTTTCATATGATAATTCAATTGGTTATTAATAATTGCTAAACCGGTTTTATCAATTGCCAACCATCGAATATATAAATATTTATATGGTATTGGATCATCCGGTGCACGTTCGAATTCTGGTTCTAAATTATCATTTTGGAAAGCTAAATTTGTAGTAGCATCTTTTGCAGAAAGAATTGAATTCCAGTTATTATTATTATCTCTAGTTTGTATTACATTATTACTAGTATCTATTCTAAATAAATCAATTGGAGTATCAGATGTATGTTGATACATGAAAGCATACCAATTCTCGTCTATAATATCTTCTGGATGAATAAAACTATAAAATGTTTTGACTTCTGTTTCATCTATTATATCATTCGCAATTGGAATAGTTACTTCAAAATTAGTAGCATATAATTCTCCAATATTTCCACTTACATCAACATTTCTTTCTACAGAACTGGGTATACTACCTACCCAAAAAGGATTAATAGTATCATTAATAATTATTCTGGAATAATTATTAGAAACAAAATTATAATCGTTTGTTTCCCACTTAATCCACATTTTATTTCTTGATAAGGAAGTCAAAAATGGAAAATTATAATCATATAATATATTTGTAACAGCATCTCTTATTTTTATTTGTCCAGGTGACCAGTTATAACTAATTTCTTGGTCTAAATCATTACCAGAATAATCATAAGTATCGTTTAATACTCCTAAATTTGATGTTGAGTTTTCATTTTCACCAACAATTATTGTAAAACTTAATTTTAATATAATATTCCTATAACCACTAGTAATATTTGGAGTAATTATGGTTTCATCAACAGTTATAAAATTATTCGAAGATGAATCACTATTTAATTCTATATAGTCTAGCGACGAATTCCAAGATATTTCATTAATTACTGGAATATGACCATTATTAATAATAATTCTTGTATAACCTATACCAGTATTATTAGCATTATCAGTGGAATACCATTTTACCCACATTTTTGTTAAATTACCAGAAAAATCAACATTATTTGTTGAATTATCATATAAATCATCGTTTAAAGCTTGTTCTATGTGTATATTTCCGAGTATATTTGAGTCTAATATTAAAGGTCCGAGAGTTTGTCCAATTCTACCGCTTTGCGCATAATTAGTATTTGTTAGTGCAGAATCTCTATTTGAACCAAATACAATTTCATAGTCTAAAGGAAGATTTCTTACATTATTTTGTACTTTAGGTACAGGAATTTCATCATAAAAATTAAAAAATCCATTATCACTATTGTCACTGGCTGTTATAAAAACTTGCTCATCTTCAATACTATTTAAATCTAAATCAAAAATTTCATTAAAATATACTACTGGAATAGCTTTATCCGTAATAGTAACAGTAGTTGTAGCAACTGTTTCTGATTTATTAGGAATATTATTTTTTGAATATAAACCATTGTCCCAAGCTTCCCAAGTTATAGTACTAATACCAACATTGAACCCAATATCATTTTTTATTATAGGATAGTCTATAGCAGTAGTTAAATGTCCAGATGAGTCAATTGACTCAGCTTGTACAAAATCTTGAATAGAATCATCATAAGTAAATAATCCTGGTATTGTTAAATTATAATAAACAATCCTTGGATCTGGGCGGGGAAATAATGAATCCTCTATTGTATCATATATAAATGGTATTTCTATTGATGCAAAACATTGGGCATCAAATTCTTGAGATACTAAATCTTGTGAAAAAGATGCAGAATATACATTTTCAGCACCATCTATAAGAACTCTGAATCCAATAAATGGACCCGAATTGTCATATACATATATAGTTGTATCTATTTCAGATTCAAAAGGTCCTAATGGATGAATACTGCTATCCGTTGCTTTAATTGAAATAATATTACTCGCATTTTCATTTATAGTATTGTCTCTATCAGTACTATTAAAATTAATAATATTGTCTTTTACAAAAGTTTCATCTAAATTGGTACTATATTCTATATTACCAGACGAATCAAGACTGGAGTAAAGTTGCCATTTTGGTTGTAAATTAGTAAAAGGTCTAAAAGTTTTAAAACCATATTCTATTGATTTTATAGGACTACTGTCTTTTATAGTAATATTTTCAACAAAATCACTAAGTTTAACTCCTATAGTTAAATTTTTTGGATTATTGATAAAAATCTCAAAATCTTTATTTACAATTAAATTACCACTAGAATCAAAAAATAATGGTTTACTATCGTCTTCTGGCTCTGGTTCTGGCTCTGGCTCCGGTTCTGGGGGACTGGCACCAACTGAAATAATTATTGTTTGACTAATTTCTTTTCTTCCATATTCTGCATTATTATTAGTTATCTTTAATACTACTTCATAAACTCTTTCTTCATCAACCTCTTGAGGTCTGCCGTATAATCGTTGATTAGAGCTGTCCCAAATAAGCCATGGTATTGGATGTGTATCATAATTATTTGGATTTAAATCTGAAGTATTTGATCCTTGCGAATAGTTACTTCCATTTGTTTCAATTTCAAGAAAATTATAGTTTTCATCTAGTGCTCCCACAATATATCCAGATTCGGTATTTTCATCTATTCCTCTCTCAATGATACCATTATTATTATTATTTTTTAATGGACTGACTAGTTCAACAGTGACTGCGTCTTCATTATTATCTGTTCCGGCTGGATAATATTCATATTCGGTTAGTGCCCAATGATATGTAGGCGGACGTTCGCTTGTGGATCGATATGTAGGTGGATTGGAAAGAAAATGTAACTCTTTTTCTGGTTCAGGTTCGGGTTCAGGTTGTGGCTCTGGTTCTGGTTCTGGTTCTGGTTCTGGTTCTGGTTCTGGTTCTGGCTCTGGTTCAGGTTGTGGAGCCGGTTCAGGCTCTGGTTCTGGTTCTGGTTGTGGCTCTGGTTGTGGCTCTGGTTCAGGTTGTGGGGCTGGTTCTGGCTCTGGTTCCGGTTCTGGTTCTGGTTCCGGTTGTGGAGCCGGTTCTGGTTCTGGTTCTGGCTGTGGGGCTGGTTCTGGCTCTGGTGCTGGTTCTGGCTCTGGTGCTGATTCTGGTTCAGGAGCAGATTCAGGTTCAGGTTCTGGCTCTGGTTCTGGTTCTGGTTGTGGAGCTGGTTCTGGCTCTGGTTCTGGTTCTGGTTGTGGGGCTGGTTCTGGCTCTGGTTCTGGTTCTGGTTCTGGGGCTGGTTCTGGTGCTGGTTCTGGTTCTGGTGATGGCTCTGGTTCTGGTTGTGGGGCTGGTTCTGGTTCTGGTTCTGGCTCTGGTTCTGGTTCTGGTTGTGGGGCTGGTTCTGGCTCTGGAGCTGGTTCTGGCTCTGGTTCAGGTTGTGGTGCTGGTTCTGGCTCTGGTTCCGGTTGTGGAGCTGGTTCTGGTTCTGGTTCTGGTTCTGGTTCTGGCTCTGGTTGTGGTTCTGGTTCTGGAGCTGGTTCTGGAGCTGGTGCTGGTTCTGGTTCTGGTTCTGGCTGTGGTGCTGGTTCTGGTTCTGGAGCCGGTTCTGGTTCTGGTTCTGGTTGTGGTGCTGGTTCTGGTTCTGGTGCTGGTTCTGGTTCTGGTTCGTCAATAGTGAGTCGTATATTTTTTCCACATTTATATCCTGAAACTAAAGCCGCAAAACTTGTAGACCCCCCCCACGGTTTTGATAATACGGATATATCAGCTATATATAAATTATTAATATTATAAACCTTTTGGTTTGTATCTACAACTTCTCCTATTGCACAACTACCATGATAATGATAAATAGACCCCGCTTGACTCATAATATAATTTCTATCTATAACTGAAGCGCCAGTTTGTGGATTTGGAGGTGGCTGTAGCAAAGTATAACCAAGATTTGACATGATTGTATGATTCTTTTCATAAGCATCAAAAATATCATCAATGAAACTATTATCATTAGGATCAACATTTGTACCAAAATGATTTAAAGTTACATTTGGATTTTCATCATTTTGGGAACTTATTGTTACAGTTCCGTCTCCAGTTAAATTTGTAGATTGAGCATGAGTTAAAATTAAAAATCCTGGTAAAGAAGGTACAGTTGAATAATAAGTTTGCCATCTAAAATTTGAATCGCGTGTTTGAATATGTGAAATAATATTGTTTGGATCAAATCCTAAATCATTTACAGGTACTGTTGTATAACTTGTAGTTGTTGTTTCCTCATCTGGAAATAAATTGTTATATAAATTATCTGATTTTAATTGTGTGGGTAAAGTATTGTAATCTATAGTTTGATCTTTTGATCCTAATAATATTCTGTTATTGGGAGCACTACCACTAGACCACCGCTCTGCCCCATGCCAACTTGGCATTTCCAAAACATAATCTCCACTATGTGTTGATATATTACTACCGCCTCCGGGATGCGCAGTTACCCAGTCTGTAAAATCATAAACATTATTATCATCTCCACTTTGAGTTCCAGCAGCTATTCTAATAGTTCTAGTAGAATATGTGTTTAATATTGCTATATTAGAAGTAGTTAATGCAAAATTTGGTGCATTAGAATTTTGTACGCTAGTGGTAGTAGTTGTTTGTTGAAATTTACCATATAATATAGTTATACCAGCATGATCATATAGTTTATTTCCGCAGTTGATTCCACTTCTTAGTAAAATTGCTGGTGTTTGAATTGCTCCGGCTGCCAAAACAAAATTATTTGAAAAAAATTGAGTTCCATTAAAATCTTGTATATAAACTATATTGTTGAATTCATCTTTTTCTAAATGAGAAATATTAATGTCATATGCGACTGATACATTTGGTAAATTTTCAATTATATTTCCTAACAATAAACGTTTTCCAGAAGGTATATTATTAGAATATATCTTGTTATTATAAGCTTTTACTCCAGTAGTTTGAGTAAGATTATTTATATATTCCTTTAATTCATAATAAACTTGGTTTGGAGTATATGTTGAGCCATTTTTTTCATAGTTGTATCTTTGAGCATTTAGGATATTATTAATAGAACTAATTATATTTTCAGTAGTATGAGAAAAATCGTCTGATTCAAAAACGTCTGATTTCCATTCATAAAAATTATGATTAATCAAATCTTCTGTATCAATATATTGAAGTCCAAAATGAAGAGTACCTCCTCCGAGACCTTTTCCCATCCACACAGTTAAATTATTTGTTGAACTAAAAGAATATTGATATTTTGGATCATTCTGAGCTTCATGCCATTTTAACAAATTATCATAATCATCATCAATATAGTCTTGAAGAGTATTCTCATTTTTCTCAAGTATCAAAATATGACTATTTGGACTGTCTATTGCTAATCTATACGCACACATTATACCTGCTGGTCCGCCTCCAACAATAATATGATCATATACAAAAGCTTCTGGTTGTGGTTCGGGTTCTGGTTGTGGTTCAGGTTCTGGTTGTGGCTCTGGTGCTGGTTCTGATTCAGGTTCTGGTGCTGATTCAGGTTCAGGTTCAGGTGCTGGTTCTGGTTCAGGTTCTGGTGCTGGTTCAGGTTCAGGTTCAGGTGCTGGTTCTGGCTCTGGTGCTGGTGCTGGTTCAGGCTCTGGTTCTGGTGATGGTTCAGGCTCTGGTTGTGACTCTGGCTCTGGTTCTGGTTCTGGTTCCGGTTCCGGTTCTGGTGGTGGTTCTACTATTTGTACAATTCTGTTAATAGTCCGTTTATTTCCAGCATCATCAGATACAGTATATTGTACTACATATTCACCAATTTCATAAATATCAACACTATGTTGTACTATTAAACGTTGAGATATATTTCCTTCTATATTATCAGTTGCAATAGCACCATGATCAATATATGTTTGTGATTTGTCACCAAAACTATCTCTATAAATGTAATCTGTTTCTAAACCTCTATATCCTAATATAGTTTCTGGATTAGGTCCCAAAAGAGTTATAATTGGAATAAAATCTTGGATTAAATATTGTAAACGAATATTATCAATATATTGTTCATCTAAAAACATGCTATTATTCCATGTAATTCCCGATTTCCAACTATCTTCATTCCAAAACATAGCACCTATATCTGATGAAAAACTATCTATACCGGAAGGATTAAATATTGTCAAACTGTATATCATATTTACGGGATCAATATTCGCCTTTCCAACAATATTATCATTAAAGCTTGGTCTAAAATCATTATAAGAAATATCAACTAAATAATCATTTAATGAATCTGTATTATACAAAAAATTTATTTTTGTAAAATTATTAAATTGAATAATTCTGTCTGATAAGTCTTGTTCAATACTAATATGTCCACTTAAAGTATTGCATAAATTATTAATTGCTAAAGTATCATAATTAATATTGATACCATTTTCTGCGTTTAAAATAATAATATCATTGTTAATGTTGTCAAATACTGTATTATTATAAACAAAATGTCCACCAGTAAAGTCATCTTTTCCGCCTTTTATGATTATACCCGTATTAGTATTCCATACAATATTGTGATGTACATAAGCATTATAACTATTTCCAGTTCCATCAAAAAATATGCCATATTTATCTGTATCATGCACCCAATTGTATCTTATTTTTACATTAGTTTGTTGATCATCCATCAAATGAATTGATCCACCATAACTTTGAAGAAATCCTGTTTGATATATATTATTATATTCTATTATAGCATTATTTCCTGGATTAATATTGGAAGATATACCCGTTTTAAAAATAGTATTTCTTTTTATTAAGTTATTTTCACCTAATATATAAATTGTTGATGCATTTTCTGGCAAATTGGTTACACTTTTGTCAATATATGATAAATGATTATTGATTACACTATTATTATTTCCAGTTATTCCTATAGCTAAACCATCAACATATTTAAAAACACAATTCTCAATAATACAATTATCACAATTTATCAATTTTGTATAATTATTGAAAACTTCGTGATTAATTGGATTTATATTTATACCATAGTTTATTTGTTTTTGCATTAATGCATGACAACTTGGATATAAAAAATCACAATCCTTTATTTTTACATTATGCGTATTAGTAACTTTTAGACTAGAACCAAAAAAATTGATATTAGAAATTATTATGTTAGGACTTAAAATGTCAAGACTATATGTTTGAACTTTTGCTCTTATATTAATTGTATTTGGTACCGAATCATTATTTAATCGCAAATACAAAAAGTTATCAAAGTCATCATAAAACCATTCATTTACACTATTTAAATATTCAAGTTTATTTTCAAGATAAAAACTATGTTGAATATTTTTATCAAAATTTGGAACATTGTCATAAGTTAATCGAATTGTATTTATCCCACCAATATTGTCGTTTCTATTGTCATTTACAATCTTTGTACAATTATTAATACCTCCATTCAAATTCAAATTTATTAAAGAATCATTTATAGTAAAATGTTGATTAATATTATTTTGAACTTTCTCAACAAAAGTATATAAATTAATTCCATTATTTTCTGTAGTAAATAGATGCCCATTAAAATGAGGTGACCTCCCAACTGAAAAGAATCCTTTTCCCCAATTATCATCATTAAAAATAGAATCATCTGTCCATTGTGCGCTGGGCCATCTTGCATTTATAATTTCCTGTCTTTCATGAAATAATTGCCAGATTTTTACGTTATTTTTTAATTTGATTTTGTATATTTGTACAGTTTCAACAACATTCTGGTCATTAATAATTTTTCTATTTTCAGAAATCCAATCTGAATTGTCATCTCTTAACTCTTCAATACTTTTTGTACCATCAAACATAACAGTTTCACCTTTGAAAGCTGCTATTGTTAATGGATTTGTTAAATCAATTATTGTTTCTGGTATTTCATAATATCCATCTCTAATGATTATCTTTTCATGATTAGTAATTCTGGTTATTGCATATGAAAGTGTTGCGAATGGATTTTGTCTGGTACCGGGTGTTAATTCGGTATCATTACCACTTAAAGCAACATAAATAGCTAATTCAGATTCAGGCTCTGGTTCTGGTTCTGGTTCTGGTTCTGGTTCTGGTTGTGGTTCTGGTTCTGGTTCTGGCTCTGGTTCCATTTGATCACGAATACCTGAAAGATATGACAAAATATGTTTTACGTCTTTAGTATCAACTTCACCTTCTCCTGTAACGTCTGCGGCTTCAACCTGAGATGGATTCAAAACTACTTCCTCTGTAATATGTGATAATATTTTTGAAGCATCAAGGGTGCCAATGATTTCATCATCATCAACATCCCCCCGTAATACCATTAAACTTTACATATTTTTTTGTTTTAATAAATAGACAAACAATAAACTTTATTTCTTTTTTATAATCCTAATTCTAACTTTGTAATTATTTTGTTTTTGGCTATTTCAAGCCTCTTTAATAATACACTTTCATAAATTGCAACTAATTTTTCTTTTTGTCTATTAGTAAGTTGTGTTGAATTTAAATCCAAATTGAAAGTCAATAAAATATTTTCATCAGCTATACTGTCATAGAATTCTACATTTGGAATTTCTTTTGCAATATAATAACTCCTAAATTGTTGATATAAATTGAATTTGAAATAATTTTGTTGGCTATCAATATCTGGATCTATTAACAGACTGGTATTTACATCTGGATTATTATTATTGTCCCATGTATTTAGTTCTAAATTATTTCCCTGTGAAATATAATATCCTCTTAATTGTTGATTTAAATTATTTTTGAAAAAATTTTGTTGTATATATATATCATTTAGGTTGGATACTACTTTTAATACATCTTTATTATAAATTGATAAAATATTGGAATAACTATTTGAAGATGATATATCAATATTAGAACTAATACTTGTTAAATATGATATTATTTGGATGACATCACTTAAATCTACATCGCCATCACTATCATAATCTATTCCGGGTTCTTCTCTTTCACCGGTTATATATGTTAATATGTTAGTAGCATCCAAGGTACTTATTACCATACTTTTATAGAATATAAAGAGTATAACTAGAAAACATTATATTATTCAAACGCAAATTCATGAAGTACCTGATATTTTGCCAACAATAAGTTATATGATTCTTGTAAATATTTTTTGTCTATTTCAAGTTCTTTAATTCTTAATTCCAAATACACATTTATCTTTTCAATTTTTGTGTCTCTTTTCATATTAGAGTCTTTCTGTTTACTAAAAAAATTATATATAAAAGGGAACTTTTTGGATTTTAAATTTTGTGTATTGTTATAGTCTAAATCCATATTTAAAACTAATACTTTGGATTTATTCTCTATTGCGTTAATAAAATCCCTATAAAATATTATTAACATTATGAAAAATAATACTAAATATATCATAGTAACTGGCGGTGTATTATCTGGACTTGGAAAAGGTGTATTGAGTGCAAGTATTGGTTCAATTTTAACAATGATGGGGTTTAAAATTAGTATTAAAAAACTGGATCCTTATTTGAATGTAGATCCTGGAACACTTAATCCGGTTGAACATGGAGAAGTATTTGTTACTGATGATGGTACTGAAACAGATCTTGATCTTGGTTATTATGAAAGATTTAATGGAATAATTACAAATAGCTCAAATAGTACATCATCTGGAAAAATATTTAAAAATTTATTAGAAAAAGAGAGAAAAGGAGATTTTTTAGGAAAAACAGTACAAATGATTCCGCATTTTACAAATGAAATAAAGAATTTTATTTACAAAGACTCAATTGAATATGATATAATAATATGTGAAATTGGTGGGTCTATTGGAGATATAGAGGCAATGCCATTTTATGAATCATTAAGACAATTGAAATGTGAAGTTGGTAATTCAAATTTTCTTCTTGTACATCTTACTTATATTGTATATTATGAAATAACTAATGAATTAAAAACAAAACCATCACAAAATGCTATAAGAGAACTTATGAAAACAGGTTTAATACCAGATGTATTAGCATGTAGACATGAAAGAAAAATGGATGATTCTACAATAAACAAACTTAAACAATTTTGTAGTCATATATTGGATATTCCAAATATAGACTCAATATATAAACTTCCTTTAATGCTTTATAATCAAAATCTTCCCATATTCTTATCTGAACATTTTGATTTAAAACAAGAAATTATAATAGATACAAGTAAATGGACATATATTGAAAATAAAATAAATAGTACTTCAAAAAGTAATAAAGAACCCTTAGTTGTTGCAATTGTTGGCAAATATGTTCAATTACACGATGCATATTGTTCTTTGTTAGAATCTATATATCATGCGAGTATTCAATTAAATATTTCTATTAAATACGAATGGATAGATTGTAGAAATATAGAAACAAATAACAATGAGGCTAAAAGGAAAGAACTACTTAATTCAAAACTAAACAATGTAGATTGTTTAATTATACCTGGTGGATTTGGGAAAATAGGTATTGAAACGATAATAGATACTATTCATTTAGCCAGAATAAGGAATATTCCTACTTTTGGTATATGCTTAGGTTTACAAGCAATGGTTATTGAATGGATTAGAAATGAAGTTGGTATTAAAGATGCTATTTCAGAAGAATGGATAGAATTAGATAATCCACAACATAAAGAAAATAAAACTGTTGTAATTGGTTTATTGAAAGATCAGGTTTCTAAGAAATTAGGAGGTACAATGAATCTCGGTTCATATGATATTCATATTTCTAAAAATAGTAAAACTTACAAAATTTATGGCAATAAAGATATTATTAAGGAAAGACATAGACATAGATATGAAGTTTTACCTGAATATAAATCATGTTTAGAAAATTCGGGTATGATAATATCCGGTAATCGTAACCAAAATAATATTGTTGAAATTATAGAATTGTGTTCTGATAAAAATAGATGGTATATTGGTTGTCAATTTCATCCCGAATATAAATCATCTATTTTCGAACCACATCCTCTAATCTTGGATTGGTTAAAAACCGCTTTATTTTTTAAAAAAAGATATGAAATTGCCATTATAAACAATGGAAGAAGTCCTATCAAATTTGGTAATTTTTTGTAGAAAGATTTTACTTAAAAATGATTTGTTAAATACAATTTCATATCTTTTTTATAAAAAGTCTTAAAATGGGTGGACTAGTATCACTGCCTTCCAATTTCACAAGTGTGGGGCTCGAACAAAATAATGAGGATCAATTAAAAAAAGTACATTTTAATGATCAAGAATACTGGCTACAGGGTCCTCGTGTTGCTCGTATAGGTCCACAATTATGCTTTAATAGAACTGCTGACAAAGTTGATTATATTAAACAGAATATGCGTACATTAGAAAATGTATTTGAAAAAGATGATGCGTTAACTACTATGATTATTGATATGATTAATAAAAGAAAATATGGAAAAGATTGTCCAAATGCAACCCAAGGAGTCCGTTGTGTTTCATCTGATAAAAATAAAAAAAACAAAGATTTTAATTAAAAAAGATATATTTACATAATAAAAATATAGGTCTTTTTTTATATTCTGAAAATGACGTGCCGTGGCCGAAGGCACGATAGGTACTTTGTGTAGACTTTCTGAAACTTAATGATTTAGTATAAGAAAATATATAGGTAGTTAATCTATATTTTTATAATTTCAGTAAATCCTTCATTAATAGATGGCTCTTCATATTTTTTTCTATAAACATATAATACTATTGGTGGTAATTTAGTTTCTCGATTTGCATTTCTTGACTTAGATTCATCGAAACTTGTTGTAATATGAACTAAACGTACTGGTATTTTGAATTCCTTTGCAATATTTACAAATTCTTGTCTTTTTTCTATACTTGGATGAGTTGCATCTAATACTACGGACTCACCATTTTCTAAAGCTAATTTTAAAGCTTTTTTCTTTTTTGCATCACTTTTCAAAATATCACCATGAAGTTTTGTATAAGAATCAGGGATTTTTTCCAATACATAAGTTGTTTTTCCACTTCCAGGATATCCCATCATCATTATTAATTCCTGTTTTTCAGATAGAGTCAAAGATTTGCTTATTCTTTCGTTAAATGGAAACATTTTTTCAGGACAAACTATTTCCAATCCACATAATTCTCCAAATATTTTGTCAGAATCAGACCAGTCGCCAACTCTACCCAAAGCATCTCCCACATACATTCCTTTAATTTGTACATTTTCACATTTTTCAAGAAATTTATTCCACATAAATGTGTTTGGTTTTTGAGCTGTCTTACTAATCCCTATAAATACCCGAATTGGCAAATCCAATTCTTCTAATACATTTCTTATTTGATTAAGCTTGAATTCTTTTGATTGATTTGTAAATACTAAAATAGAATATCCATCAGAATATAAATTTTTTAATACATTCGGTACATTCTCACGCAACCATACCCAATCATTTACATTTTTACTAAAAGTTACTCCACTTTTAGGTTTGACAAGTGTATGGTCATAATCAAACGCCGCCACTTTTTCTCTTACTTCAAATTTATTGTCTGATGAACATATGTCATACTCAATATATGGTTCTTTGGTTTCAATTTTTTTTGACATTTTGGGCTTATTTGTCTTTTTTCTGATAAATCTATATTAAGTTCAATCATTTTTATCTATTTTTATCATTTCATAGTCAAAAATTTCAAAATCATCTTTATATACTAAATTTACTAACTCAATTGATTCTTGATCATAATAATCTAAATAATTTTTTCTTTCTAAAGGATTTTTGTTTATATGTTCTAATTTTCCTTGTAAACATAACTTTTCTTTTATATACTCAAAGTCTTTTTCTAAATTTTCAAATCTACCAACATAATCTGCTAATATATTTAAATCTTTATCACATACCATTGCTTTCATTCTAGGTAATAAATTGTGTATTCGTCTTCCATGGTTTAATAACCATTCATTAAAATTTGAGCAATTACGTGTTGAACCAGCTCTACCACGCCCTTCTGGACCATCATCATATTTCTCTTTTTGTTTTGATAAATTTAAATCGTAAAAATATTTTGAAACCAATCTGTCATACGGATTTCTAACAAAGGTAAACTTAAAATAATCTTTATTATTTTCATCAATCTCTTTACTTAAAGGAATATGTCTATTTGTATATACGTCATTCTTATTAAAGCATAATATACTTTTTATAGACTTTCCAGCTGTTTTATGAATATGTGTAAATACAAATTGTCTATTATGATCTATCATAATTAATAATTATAATACTTAAAAATCTTGTAATATTGTTTCACTGAAAACTATTTGTTCAATACTTCTATGTGAGTACCTTCAACTATAACCGGAGCTACTGTATTACTCTTGTATTTTAAAGATACAGGCATTGACCCATCTATAAATATTACTCCACTTTCTTGAAGACCCATTTTCAATTCACGATATAATTCTTTCAATAATTCTGAAATTTCAATGTTCTTACTTTTTAATGTAAGAACAATATCAATTAATAATCCACGTTGGTCTTGATTTGTATAACTTAATTCTACATTGATAACCTTTTCATTTTTGGTTAATATTTCGACTATGCTTCCTTCTAAACTTTTAATATCATTTCTATGTGATATTAAAAGAGGCATATGTATTTTCATCTCTTTTGAACGATACATACTTTGTACAGATTCGCTCCATAATTTACTATTAGGAAACTCAGTTATTATATTTGTATATGGATCCTTTATATTTGTTGAAAATGCTTGAACTTCAGTCACACGACCAAACTTATTATCAACTGTTATGTAATCACCAACTCGTATTCTATCAAAAACAAGTAGTAAAATACCACATGCTAAATCTCTTAATGGTTCTGTAAATGCTAAGGGTAATATTATACTCAATAAACCCACTCCACTTATTAAATATAATGAACTTATTCCACTTATTCTTAATCCAATTAGTATTGCCAGGAATATTGTTATTAGTCTAACAATAATTGTTAAAAATCCTGAAAGTAAAAAACGACTGTATTTTGTTTTGGAACGTGATTTTGTTATTTTTGTTATTTTATTTGCAATTTTATCTGATATTGGAAATGATAATAGAACTATTACTAATGCCAATAAATACCTAAGTCCCTCTGATTCGGTTGGTATCGTTGTTGGTGTCAACTCCATTATAAGTAAAAAATAAATTTTTTTGGTGCATTAAATAATCAATATCAATTGTTGGTGCCGATAAATGAGATTTGTCACTTCTTTTGTGATGTGTTAAATGTTTTTCGGGACTTATCCACCAGTTTGGAATTTTTTCACTTAGATAATCAAATGACGGACTATGAATTAATAAATTACAAAATGATATTACACCAGCACCAATTAATAATTCTAAATGTGACGGTCTTAAAGCCCATGACGCTACTACAAATGGTAACATATATGCCAATATATATTCAAATGGAGACACAGCCATTGCTACTACGGGTGTTACATAATTTGAATAAGTATGATGAAATCTATGTATTGACCATAAATATTTAGTGTGCATAAGACCGTGAACATAATAATAACCCCATGAATGAATTAAAAATATAAAACCAATATTTACGGTTATTGATACGTTTGAATGTTTCCTATTATCCAAAAAATTGTCACTTACTATTTGATAAACTATAGGACCAAATAGTACTGAATTAATAGATGTGTGATACCATGCCTCTAAATATTTTTTTACTCCATAATACGATATAATATTTTGTACATTATTTATATTTGTTAACTCTAATAATCCTACACTAAAAAGAGTTCCAAAACCTAAATAATATCCTACATTTGCCATATATATATATGTTCTTATAATTCATTTTAAATTTGTTTCTAAAATAATGAATCTAATAAATTCATTTTTTGAAGTTTTTAAAACTTTAGTATATTTTATTCAATTCATTATTGTTTTTAGAAATGAGATTTGGGCAATAAGGACATCATCACTTGATAATTATTTTAAAACCCAAAAAAATTGTGCTCTTTTTCAAAAACGTATATTTAGTTATGGAATTATTGCCATCAAAATTTGTCAATGGATATCCCAAAGAATTGATATTTTAGGATATAACACAATTAAAGCTCTTGAAATTTTCCAAAAATCTATTCCATATACCCCACTAACATTTCATGATAAGTTACTTTACAAAAACTTTAAATATATAGATAGTCATTGTATTGGTTCTGGCTCTATATCACAAGTTCATAAAGCTATAAATAATAAGGGAAAACACGGTGTTATTAAAATTAAACACAATGATGTACAAATTAATATATACAACAATATTGGGTGGATTACAAGTATTATTCCTGTTATTAATTATTTTTTACCTGAATCATCAATTTTTAACTTAAAACAAATTATATGTTCTATTAAATTACAACTTGATTATCATTCTGAAGTTCAAAATCAACTAAGATTACAAAATATTTTATCGAGACTTAACTTTGTTATTGTTCCAAACATATATATGTATTCTGATTCTTTTATATTTCAAGAAATGTGTTGTGGATTATCAAGACAAGAAATTCAAGACCAATATCCAGAATATTTAATAGATATGGCTCAAAAAACCCAGGCTGCTTATTTTTGGATGGCTTATTGTGGATATATTCATACCGATTTACACGATGGTAATGTATTTTATCATATTGATATTGATGATGATAGTAAGAATAAAATTATTATTCTTGACTTTGGTCTTGTATTTGAACTAGAACAGAAAAAAGAACATTCATTACATATTAAAAATTTTAGATTTCTAAGCAATAAAGATAACAAAGGCCTTATATCTGTTATTAAATCATCATTAGACCACAGTTTTTATTCACATACAAATTTGTTAAATGTTTATTCAAAATTAGATAATATCGATTTTGTTCAAACAAATTTTAAAAATATCAACATTTTAGAATATTCAGCACAGATTCTTACAAAACTTTATGAAACCAATGCAATATTAAGAACTCCCGAATTATATTGTTTTTTAGGCCTTATTCTTGTATGTAGAGAATTTATTGATTTTGATGGTAAACCATTCGATGTTTTTTTATCTTCTATTAATTTATTACAAAACTCAAAAGATTCAGAAGTACAAAATTATGCCAATGAACTTAGCATATATATTTCAAATCTATGGTAATTTTTTAAAATTAAATATATCTGACAATATCAAATACCATCGCCCATTATCATGATTTTTTAGTGGACTTATATCTAATGTTGTATTTGATAAAACACAAAGATTTTCTAAATGTTCTTTCATTATTATTGGATTAATATTTACATCTATAGTCGGATTATGAAAAATCCTTTCTACAATCATAGTTCCATTTACTTTTACACGAACAAATATGAAATATAATGGAATATTAATTGTTTCTACCATAGTTTCATCATTATCATTTCTTGTTGGTTCCCCAATATTTTCAAAAATATTATTATCATTTAAAGGAGTCCATCCAAAATATATCATATCTATTCCAGAACTTTCTAAAATATTTAAACCAGCTCTTATATTTGATGCCATATTTTCAAACATTAATTTGTCACTTCCTTTCATCCGATTCGATTCTACCAAAGCATATTCTTCTAAAGCCTCGCATATTATCTTCATTTGAGTTTTTCCATGTCTTGAAAAAATTCTATTAATAGTATTCGAAGATAAAATACCACTACTCACACATAAATATAGAAAACTTAACAAATATTTATACATTCCTTCTATCTTTTATTATATCATATTCATTTCTATTTAAATTAACTAATAATAATAATGATAGGAGAACTTATGATTTTTAATTATTTTGACAATAAAAAAGAACATTTCAAACAAGAAGGCTCCGGCGGAGGAGGTGCTTTTTTTGCTTTTTTGATATTCATGATACAAATGATACTTATTTTTGGTACTTTCTTTTATGCCATATATCTTTCATTCCAAAGAAATGACGGATTTAGTTTAATTGGCTTTTTAGCCGCATGTTATTATCCTATATTCTATATCATTTATGCATTTATTAGTCCTGTTGATTAGTAGTTTGTCATTTTTACTTAAAACAAATACTACCACCTTTTCCAAAATAGTAATAAGAGATTATTAGTGTACATATTAATAACAATAACAAAATATAACATCTATCTCTTATTCTTATAAATTTATCAATGAATCTATATAAATAACCATCCTCCTTCTTAACTCCGCGTAGTTTACACTCAATATAGCTTATTGTACATTTATCATAGTTAAATAATATTTTTAATAAAAAGAAATAGAGTAACACAATATACCATTCTTTCAATTTTACTCCATTAATAATATGTAACATTCCATATGCTAAATAAAATAACAATAATAAATCTGGTAATATATTCATTACTTTAAATTATATAAGATTCTACCATCAATTACAAATGTAATCAAATATATGTTTACTACTAATTCAAAATATAATCATACGAATATATTATCTAAATGTATTGATTATTCTAATCAAGATAGTCTCATTCAGAATATTCTTAATATGTTATTCAAAACTAACAATATTCAAGAAAACTTTTTAATTCATGTTGAATACAACAGATTCATAGGTCAAAATAATAAAGACATTATTACTTCTATATTTAGACAAGCATATAGAAATAAATTCTTGATAGAAAAGACTATTAGACGTTGGATTTTCAGAAACAAAAGATTGGTCTACATTAATGATACTGATTTATTGTTAGAACCCTTTGATAATAATAAGAAATATCCTGAAATTATTGACAAAAATGGGATTTATCGTTTTAGTCCTGGAGATATATTTAATATGATTATTAACAAGGTAGTATATAGCGAATATCAAGTACCAAGAATACTCCCTATTAAAAATCCTTGGTCTAATAAAATTTTAAATAAAACAGAACTATACAACTTATTTGTTTCATCATATAAAATTACAAAAACACCTTGGATTATGACTGAATATGCTAAAGTTGATTTTGATAATAAAAAAATGCTATATAGACATCAAAGCTATTTGAACGAACAAGCGGTTATTTTGGATATATCTAATTTTTCAGAACCTGATTTCAGAAAAGAAGCTGAATATATATTTGTTAATAATATATATGAGCCTTTGAAAAAATACAAGATTTTTAAGTATTCTACTCTTAAAACAGTACCAATTAAAATATTACGCAAATATTTCAAACAAATGATAATTAATAATCATTTGAAAGGAGGAATTAGTTTCAAAATTTCCCCCGATGACAAAAAATTACTTTTCAAATTATGGAATAATTATCCAAGTATTATTAGTAGTAACAAAATACAACATAAAATTGGTAAAAAACGTTTTAAAAAACGCAATTCCACTTCAAATAATTTACTTTATGAAAACGATCTTGCCAGAGCAAGAGGACTTTATGCTTACAATGATATTTTATATTATTCACAATCAAATAACCCCCCAAATGGTATAAATTTATCAGCAGACTTACCAGAAATTTTCAATATTGAATTTAGTGACATTAATTTTAATAATCAAAATACTCCGAATAGATCCAATACCTTGAATAATACAAATCTATCTTACTATAGTGGAAATCTTTTGAGAACTACTTATAATAATATATATTCTGCTATAATTCAAAGACCATTTAGACAATCATCTTTTAACATTAATGTTATTGAAGAACATCCGGTTGACGCGCAACAACAAACCGATTTTGTTTATAATGAACCTACTCCAAGCGAAAGAATGTCATTTTGGAACCAAATTAATAGTCCAGCACCAGCAATAGCAATAGCACCAGCACCAGCACCAGCACCAGCACCAGCACCAGCACCAGCACCAGCACCAC
>MDSV01136372.1_pt1 | contig 23119 bp, 18 predicted proteins | sample 810851 | NCBI WGS metagenome assembly MDSV01 (sample SAMN05326640, study PRJNA326480) | marine metagenome | isolation source: seawater | place: Atlantic Ocean: North East | collected 2012 | reverse complement strand
TAAGATCGCAGATCTAATTTCTCGTCACAGATACAGAGAAGCTCAGCTCGAGGCAATGAACTTAGCTCGATTAGGCAATAAGTATTTAACTGAGGAAGAGCCTTGGAAGCTTATGAAGACAGACCCTGATCGTGTTGCTACCATCATGCAAATTTCTACACAGGTAGTGGGCAATTTAGGCGTTCTCCTCGAGCCCTTCCTTCCCAGAACGACAGCTAAGATCGCTGACGCAATGGGCATCTCTGAAAAGCGTTGGGCTGATGCAAACACCAGCATTGTAGCAGGTGGCACCAAGCTCGGCGATCTACCTATTCTATTCGCAAAAATTGACGACGAATTCGTTCAAGAACAAGTCGAAAAACTTGGAAATAAATCCTCTAACCAGAACCCTAACATCATGCCCCAAAAGGACCCAACAACATTTGACAATTTCACTCAAATGGACCTAAGAGTAGCTACTATTACTGATTGTGTTCCTGTAAAAAATGCAGACAAACTACTTCAGCTTACAGTAGACACAGGGCTTGACGTTAGAACTGTAGTTTCTGGTATTGCAGAACACTTCAAGCCTGAAGAAGTTATTGGCAGAAGGGTAGTCCTACTTGCAAACCTAGAGCCTCGAAAAATCCGCGGTGTAGAAAGTCAGGGCATGGTCCTTATGGCCTCAACTACAGGCAGCGGCTTACGATTTATCACTCCTGAAGAAGGTGTGAGTCCGGGCGACGTAATAAGCTAAAAGTAAAGTCACGATAGTGACCGCACGCTTTGTCAAGCGAAACGACATCTACAAACTTTTTCTCTAAAGAGCTGCCTAAAGCACTTAGTGGCTTACGATAAGTGCCTCGCGAACTAAACCTAGCTCTGTGTGAAGGCTTAAAATGTAAGCTCCGCTTGCTATATCGCTAACAGCAACTGTAGCAAGTCCATCAACGATAACGAAATTTCTGATTATTTGACCTGAAAGAGAGCGAATCTGACAATCAACTCTACCTTGGCTATAATCACTTTCAAACGTTACTTGAATGTTATCTGTTGCTGGGTTAGGGTAAGCGCTTAGATTACTAGCAAAATCAATCTCGCTAATTCCCACTGAGAATTCAACGTATATTGAACTCTCATCTCCTGCGCAGTCGTCAGAATTATAAGCCACAACAGTTACATCAGTTCCTGACATTACATCAACTCCCCAGTCAATAACAACTGAGTTTGTTCCCTGACCACTAACTATTGTTGCACCGTTACCCACAGTCCACATGTAAGATGAAGCTCCTGCTTCACAAGTGTATGTCCACTCTGATTGGCCTTCTTGAAGAACAACATCTGCTTCTCCAACAATTTCACCTGAAGAAGGACCGTACTCACAATCAGTATCTAACCAAGCTTGAGGGCTGTAGTTACATGCCTCTTCATCTGTACACTGTAAAGGAGCATAAACAATTGGAAGGTGAAGGCGGATGTCTGGATCTTGAACACCTTCTGGGAAAATCTGTACGTAAAGAGAACCCGAGATAGTTCCTGAAGTTGTGATTTGCCCTATTAAAACCTTAAGATCGTCTCCTGCAAAACCCCCATTATCAAGTCCATCGATTCCTGGGTAAAGAGTAAACCAGAGGTTACCAATAGCAGTATTCGAATTAATATTTTCGCCAGCTTCGAAAGCAGAGAAAGCATCGTAGAAAGGATCAGCAACATTAGTAATCTCCATTCCATCTAAAGAGCTTTCAGCACCAATAGTTAACCAGCTATCGTACTCTAAATCGGGGAATGCAGAAAAGAATGCTGGGTTAATCGCAGTGCCAAATAATTCAGAAGCAGCAGGGTGGTTGTACCATGCTGGAGAAGTAGTCGATTCTAGAACCCAAGGATTGTCTTCACTACCAGAACAAGCGCTCAGGTAATCTGTTGGGTTTAGCATGTTTAAGTACATTCTGTATGTAGTCATACCGGAAAAACTGCCCTCTGAGTGTACTACGTGTTCCTCTAGACCAATCCAGTATTCATCTGGACCTTGAGCAAATAATGTGCTTGCGCTAAGAACTAAAGCTGTAAGAATTGATAGTCTCATTTCTGAATTTATTAGAAGTGCAAAATACTGATTTTTTTGACAAACGAGAGTTATTCTACGTTTAATGTATGAAAATCACCCCCAACGCCCAGATGAATTAAGGTGCTCGGCTATTTGAATTGTGTTTGTTGCAGCACCTTTTCTAAGGTTGTCACTAACAACCCAAAGGTGAAGTCCCATGGGGTTTGAAAGATCTCTTCTAATTCTACCAACAAACACCTCGTCTCTACCCTCAGAATTAAGTGGCATGGGATAAACATTTTTTGGAGGATCATCTTTTACAACTACGCCTGGAAAAGCAGATAAAACATCTCTCACCTCTTCAAGTGTAAACTCCTTTTCAAGCTCAACAAAAACTGCCTCGCTATGCCCCACAGCAACTGGAACTCTAACTGCTGTACAGCTTAAATCAATGCTTTCATCACCCATGATCTTCTTCGTCTCCAAATGAACTTTCATCTCTTCACGAGTATATCCATTGTCTAGGAATTCATCACAATGAGGAAAGCAGTTCATATCGATTTTATGAGGGTAAACCATCTCCGCATCTTCTCCAGCGCGCTCTGATTCTAATTGAGCAACCGCTGTAGCGCCAGTTCCCGTTACACTTTGGTAAGTATTCACCACTCCCCTTTTAACTGTGAAATTGTCATGCAACGGCTTAAGCGCCATTAAAAGTTGCATTGTAGTACAGTTAGGGTTAGCGATAATCACATCATCACTACTAACAATGTTTCCGTTCACTTCAGGAATAATCAGCTTGTGGTCAGGACTCATTCTGAAGGCTGAACTATTATCAATAACAGTGGTCCCTTTTTTTGCAAACTCTGTTGCCCACTTTAAGCTTGTATTAGCACCTGCAGAAAATAAAGCTACATGAACATTCATCTCTAATGCCGTTTCCATCCCTAATACTTCAACCTGATCTCCATGAAAGTTCACAGTAAATCCAACCGATTTTTCAGAAGCAACAGGAATCAGCTGTTCCACTGGAAACTCCCTCTGCTCTAACACTTTAAGCATAGTTCTTCCCACCATACCCGTAGCTCCTATAACTGCAACCTTTAGTGATCTCATGAATTTAAATTTGTTACAAAATTAGTTAATTCACAAGTGCTAACATCCGATTAATAGGCGGTTTAGTAGATAGTTATTAAGATCCCTAGGATAAGTGAATAAACTAGATTCTTGGAGCTGTGATTATCCCTGTAGTTTAGCGTTTATTTGGCAATACACAAGATGTTCTTAAAGAGAATCACATCTCATTTGCTAAAGTGATGTCCAATTCAGGGAAAAGTAATAGGGCGGGAAAAATATTAGTCTTCACTTACTAAATTGTACCAATGTTTTATGGAACTCCATACATTGATTTAAATGCTCCTGACAGTTGGTTATTTAGTTTGTCTTTAGTTCTGGGGGGACTCATGGTAATAATTAGACTAAACTTTCTAAAAGAATGGCGCTTAGCTAAGCTAGTATTATTCAATTTGGGAAGAATTTGGCAGAGAGGGGCTGACGAAGTGCCTCAAGCTGAAGGGGTGGTCATCAATCATCTAATAGGTGTTCTGGCATTTTGCATCATGGGGTGGTTCATAATGCCTTGGTATTGGTCAGTTGTAGTCGGGTTCTGCATAATTACTCTTCGACAAATAATGTTTGCTCTTATTTCTCTTTTACGTACTACTGCCCAACTGGCGAATGAGCATAATATCATTGAGCGCCAAATTCGCCTATGGATGAGTGTGGGTGTAGGAGCTTTAGGCTTAACTCTTTCACTTATTCCAAACCCAGAATATAAATACCCAATCATTTTATTTTCTGTGGTTTGGAGTGTCTCCGTGGTATACAGATGGTTTAGAGTCGCCCAATCTGCAAAAAGGCGCCTAAATAGTATTTACTATAGTTTTTTGTATCTTTGCGCCCTTGAAATCTTCCCTGTTTTAGCTTTTGTGGAAATATTAAAAGCTTTAATAAAGTGGATTTAGAGTACAGAGAATATGGCAAAGAAGATAAAAACTATCCTTATCTCACAGCCCAAACCGGCTACAGAGAAAAGCCCTTATTTTGACTTAGGATCTAAAATGAAACTGACGATTGATTTTCGTCCGTTCATTCATGTGGAGCCCGTTGACGTAAAGGATTTTCGTGCTCAGAAAGTTAACTTAGCAAGCTATTCAGCTGTAATTCTTACATCGCGAATGGCCGTAGATCACTACTTCCGTATGGCTAAGGAAATGAGGTTTGAGGTTCCTAACGATATGAAGTACTTCTGCTTGAGCGAAAGCACTGCTTTCTACCTTCAGAAGTACGTAGTCTACAGAAAGAGAAAAATCTTCCACGGTCAGGTAAGAATACCTGAGCTTATTACAATTATAAAGAAGCATAAGAAAGAGAAATTCTTACTTCCATGTTCTGATCTTCTTAAACCTTCGATCCCTGCAGCTCTTGATGAAATTGGAGTTGATTACTCAAAAGCTGTCATGTATAAGACGGTATGTTCTGACCTGAGCGACTTAAGTGATGTGAAGTACGATTGCCTTGTATTCTTTAGTCCAAGTGGCATCGAGTCATTATTCAAGAATTTTCCTGACTATGTTCAGGGAGATACTCAGATTGCAATATTTGGACCAACTACAGCTAAGGCTGCAGAGGCTGCTGGGCTTAGAATTGACATCAATGCGCCAACACAAAAAGCTCCATCGATGACAATGGCAATAGAACAGTACATCAAAGCTAACTATTAGTATAATCTAGAGTTATCTTGCGTCATATATGGCGCTAGCAAAACATACTTATTCAAAAGCAGAAAGACTTAAGAGCGTACTTGTTATGGATAAAGTATTTAGCGAAGGTTCAATAATCAAAGCCTTCCCCATTTTGGCACGCCATACCCCCAGTTCTTTTGCAGCAAAGGTCCCTTATCAAGTTGCTACTACAGTAAGTAAAAGAAGGTTTAGAAAATCCGTTTCTAGAAATCGAATTAAGCGCCTAATGAGGGAAGCTTGGAGGCAAGAAAAATATCGATTGGAAGAATTTTGGCAGGAAGGTGATCCACAAGGGGCTCTTGCACTTATCTACGTTGGTCAAGAAACCCCCAGCTTCAAAGAATGCTCGGATACGATTAGAAAGATCGTAGACGTTCTCATAAAAATTAAAAAAAAGGAGAAGTAAGAAAAAGATGAAACTAAGCAAAAGGCCTAAAGCATTCTTTTTAGGAGTATCCATTCTAGGTGTGATTGGAATATCACTATCAAATCCTATCAAGCAGGATTACTTCGAAATATCAAAACAGTTGGAGATTATGACTTCTGTCTTAAGAGAATTAAACATCTTCTACGTTGACCCATTGTCTCCCGGAGAGCTCGTACATACTGGTATAAATTCTATGCTTAAATCTCTAGACCCTTACACCATTTATTATCCCGAGGAAAGAATGGAAGACGTAAGATTTATTTCTACGGGAGAGTATGGAGGGATTGGTATATCATTAAAAGAAAACTGGGAGGGTAAATACATCGTTTCTGATATAGTTGAAAATGGCCCTGCTGAATTGAGTGGAGTTAAAATTGGGGATGAATTAGTAAGTGTGAAAGGTCAGAATATTAGAGGTAAGGGAATTGATGTTATCTCAGACCAAATCAAAGGAACATCCGGAACTGAAGTAGTCATAGGTATTGTTAAATACGGTGAGGAATCAGAATATAAATTTAACATCGTAAGGGAAAAAATTAAAACTCCAGATATTCCTTACCACGGCATGCTAAGTGATAAAACTGGTTATCTTATTCTCAATAAATTCACTAAAACCGCATCAGCTGAAGTAAAAAAATCAATCATCTACCTTACTGATTCATTAGGGGCTAAAAACATAGTAATTGATCTTAGAGGAAATGGTGGTGGATTGTTGAGAGAAGCCGTAAACATAGTCAATTTCTTTGTCCCTAAGGGTACTAAAGTAGTTGAAATGAGAGGGAAAACTGAGGCTTGGAATAAGAGTTATGCAGCACTTAGAAAACCTCTCTTTCAGGACATTCCTCTTGCAATAATTATCGATGAACGAAGTGCATCTGCATCTGAAATCGTGTCAGGAGCTATCCAAGAATTAGACAGAGGGGTTATTTTAGGAAATGAAAGTTTTGGAAAGGGATTAGTCCAACAAACAAAAAATCTAGACTACGGATCTCGAATGAAAATTACTGTCGCCAAGTACTATACTCCTAGCGGTAGATGTGTTCAACGCCTGCACTACAGAGATAGAGATGAACACGGAGATGCAAAGGTTAAGGCTGATTCAGCGCTGAAAGTGTTCCATACCGCAAACGGAAGACCTGTTCTAGAGGGTCGAGGAGTTTTCCCAGATATAGAAATAGAAAAAAACTACATGAGTTATGTCTTAGCTGGATTAATAGACAACGACTTGCTTTTTGACTTTGCACTAAGTAGAGATTTTACAATTGAGGATCATCGCACATACACCTTGAGTGAAGAAGATTGGGAGTCATTCATCGTATACGTGGAAGCTCAGTTTTCTAACGAAAATCGAAAAACCCCCTACCAAGCTGAGTCTGAAACTCTCCTAAATATAATCGAAGAAGTAATGGCTGACGATGGGGTTTTAGCAAGTAATGAGGATGCCCTAAACACTCTTCAGCTTTCTGTTTCTCCAAATATTCGCGAGGACTTAACTAGGTTTAAAACCCAAATCAAAAAATCAATCGAAGAAGAAATTGTATTCCAAAAAACTCACTCAACTGGGCTTTATGAATATCAACTTCCTAGAGATCCAAATGCTATAAAAGCTGTTGAGGTACTAGAGTCTGGTGAGTATAAAAATATCTTAGTTGGGCCAGCCAAATAAAATAATTGCTCTAGGATTAAGCTTGACCCTACTCTCTCTTTCTTGGTCTTCTTTTGGCACTAGTCTAGGGATGGTGATGATAGCTTTAAGCTGGGTGATTTCTGTACTTACAAGAAAAACTAATAACCCAAAAAATAAAGTCCTTCCACTTTCTCTTGTAGGTCTTTTTATGATGAGTGCTGTGGGAATTTTGTTTTCTGAAAACATAACTGAAGGAATAAATGCTACAATAATCAAACTACCTCTATTTATTGTTCCTGTTGCATTGTTCTACGTTAAATGGGATAAATCGTTGATTGTTTCATTAGCTAAGATTTTTCTCACATCTACATTTTTTGCCGCAATCTTCACGACTTTCTATGGTTACTTTATCCAACATGGAGAGTTTTCGCCATTCATATCGCACATTAGAATGGGAATTTTACTTGCACTCGGAACTGGGATTTTAATACATGAAAAAAAATGGAATGGGGCTATTATATATGGATTAGTCGCTATAGTTTCAATTTGGCATACACAATCAGTTACAGGATTAGTTATGCTAACGCTTGTATTTGTCTACTTCTTAGCAACTACTAAAAGCCTCTTTGTAGCATTTGCCTTCTTCGCTATAATATTAGCGAGTTCACTCTACTCACTTCTGCCCTCGTCTTTTGTGGGAGAGTTAGATTCGACAACGCCTTGGGGTTCTATATATGTGCACTACCCAGAAAGGTGTCTAGAAGAAAATGGCAACAAGGTCTTCATCAACTTAGCCGTTGATGAGATGAGGCCTGAATGGAATAAGCGAAGTACAATACCGTTTGACTCCCTTGATGCTCGAGGACATAATGTTGAATCGACTCTCATTCGCTACCTCACGTCATTAGGCTTTCATAAAAACGGTGAAGCCGTTAGAAACTTGAGTCCTGAGGACATTTCTAACATTGAAGGCGGTCACACTTCGATTAGAATGAGTTCACACAGCGGCCTGAGTCTAAGGCTTGACGACCTCAGATTTGAGGTTGGCAACTACCTTGACGGCGGTGACCCTAACGGAAACTCAGTAACAATGAGGATAGAAACATTCAAAGCCGGGATCCACGTTCTCAAGACTGGCGGAATGTCAACACTACTATTTGGCGTGGGCACAGGCGACCTGCCAAATGCCCTTAAAAATGCCTATGTAGAATCCGGCTCTCGCCTAAATGAAAAGTACTGGATGAGATGCCACAACCAGTACCTAGCTTGGTGGGTTGGTCTGGGAATTTTCAGCTTGTCTCTTTTTTTAGTTGCACTATTTTCAAGCTGGAAAAACTCAGGATCTTTGGGCAGACTATTTGTGCTCGTAGTAGCCGTTTCATGTCTCGCTGAAGACACCCTTGAAACTCAAGCTGGCGTTACTTTTGCGGTAATAGCGATTTCGCTTTTACCCTTCTATTATAAAACTTCAAATTCATAATGGAGAAACTAACTGCACTTATTACAACCTTTAACGAGGAACACAACATAGTGGAGTGCATTAAATCCATTGATTTTGCTGATGAAATTTTGCTTGTGGATTCATTCAGCACAGATAAGACCATTAAATTAGCAGAGCCACTCGTTACTCGAATCATTTCTAAGGAATACTTTAGCTGCTCATCCCAAAAAAACTGGGCAATACCTCAAGCTCAGCACAAGTGGATACTCCTTGTCGACGCAGATGAAAGAGTAACGCCAGAACTTAAGCAAGAAGTTCTTGAAGTCCTCAAACGCAACCCCAGCGAAAGCGGGTTTTGGATGGGTAGGAAAAATCACTTCATGGGCAAACGCATTTATTTCAGTGGATGGAGAAGAGATAAGGTCATCCGACTTTTTAAACGCGACGAATGCAGGTACGAACCACTTAACGTCCATTCTGAAATCGTTTCTAAAGGAACAATTGGTTGGATGAAAAATAAGCTTTGGCATAACACATTCGTATCAAGAGAAGACTTCCACAACAAACTCGTGAGGTACGCTAAACTCCAAGCTAAGGACTATGATAAAACCACGAAAAACATCACGCCATACCATACCCACTTCAAGCCATTCGTCAGATTCATCAAGCACTTTATCATTCAGTTAGGGTTTTTAGACGGACGTGTTGGGTATATAATTTCCATTTATCAAGCTAACGCGGTAAGAATGAGATACCAATACTTAAAAGAATTAAGAGAAAATCTTAAGAATTAGTGAGTAACTGTGGAAAACCTAGGTTGGCAGGCATTCTCTGAAACTTTAGCTTTGCTTGTTATGAACGTCCTACTAATTGGATCAGGTGGTCGCGAACACGCGATTGCATGGAAGATCTCTCAAAGCTCCCTATTATCGACGCTTTATGTAGCACCTGGTAACGCAGGGACTAATTCTATCGCTAAAAATATAGACTTAAACCCACTCGATTTTCCTGCCATTGGAAGATTTATTCGCAAAAATGAAATCAACATGCTCATCGTGGGACCTGAAGTTCCATTAGTAGAGGGTATAGTTAACTACTTCAATGAATCTGACAAGTTCGAGAGCCTTGTTACTATTGGACCATGTAAAGCTGGAGCAATGCTAGAAGGCTCGAAAGATTTTTCAAAAGAGTTTATGGCTAGATACAACATCCCTACTGCTGCCTATGCGACGTTTTCAAGTAAAGAGGTTAAGAAGGCAAAAGCATACTTAGACGAAAGAACTCCTCCATACGTAATCAAGGCTGATGGTCTTGCTGCAGGAAAGGGTGTAATCATAACTTCTAACAAAACGAAAGCTGAGGATACTTTAGATGATATTCTTGTGAGAAATCGGTTTGGAAACGCTGGTGCTAGAGTTGTAATCGAGCAATTCATGGAGGGCGAAGAGGTAAGCTACTTTGTTGTTACCGATGGAGATGCATACAGAATTCTACCTTCTGCTAAGGATTACAAGAGAGTTGGCGAAGGGGACAAAGGGCTCAATACAGGGGGTATGGGTGCCGTGAGCCCTGTCCCATTTGTAGATGAAGAGTTCCACACGAAAACGGTAAACCAAATCATAATTCCTACCATCAAAGGGCTTAAGGAAGATGGAATACCGTATAACGGATTCATTTTCATAGGTCTCATGAAAGTCGGTTCTGACCCTTATGTAGTTGAGTACAACTGTAGGCTTGGAGACCCTGAAACTGAAGTAATTCTTCCTAGAATCAAAAGCGATTTACTTCACATGTTTGATTCACTAGGATCTGGCATGCTAAGCGAATACGACCTTCAGATCGATGAAAGAGCTGTTTCTACAGTAATTCTTACTTCTGGCGGGTATCCTGAATCATACGAAAAGGGACTCAACATCATGGGGCTGGAGAACAAGCCTGACGAAAATGAAGGACTTATTCTTCACGCAGGCACTAAGGCAATGCGTGGCAAAGTCATCACAAATGGAGGTAGAGTTATTGCCTGCACTGGATTTGGAACAACCCTTAAACGAGCTCTAGAAAGGAGTTATAAGCTTACAGAAGCTATCGATTTTGACAATAAGCAGTTTAGAAAAGACATTGGTCAGGACGTACTACCAAATGAGGAATAACACCTAAGAAAAAGTCGTACAAGAAAAAATAGAAGAACACTTGCCAGGTGTCAGCCTATAATAAAATAAATTAGTATTGACTCTGTTTGACTTTAAATCAATTAGATAATCGTGCCGTCCTTCTTTGCCCGCTCAGTGTACTTCTTCTGAAGGCGTAACCAAAACACCGTTCCAACTAATCCTAGCAATACAACAACTACATTAATAGGGTCAGCAATAGGAGATAGAATGTTTTCGAATGACCATTCTAGCATCTTTCCGATTGGTGTAATGATTTCCTGAGTGTTCATGTGAGCGTCGTATTCAATATTTGATGGCAAATTTAATAGGAATTACTTAGAAATAACGAACTTTGCAGATATGAAAATTGGAGTAGTTACCTTCCCCGGATCTAATTGCAATATGGACATAGTCCACGCACTTAAACAAGACCTTGGCTATGAGACTATTGAACTTTGGCATAAAGACAAAGATTTACAAGGAGTGGACGCCGTAATCCTGCCTGGTGGCTTTAGTTACGGTGACTACTTAAGAAGTGGTGCAATTGCAAGATTCTCTAACATCATGGAGGAGATTGTGCATTTTGCTGCCAACGGTGGAAAGGTTTTAGGTATTTGTAATGGATTCCAAATTCTTTGTGAAGCAGGCATGCTACCAGGAGCGTTGATGCACAATGAGTCAAGAAAATTCATTTGTAAAAATGTTCACCTAGTACCCGTTTCTAGAACTGCATCTATATCTGCTGGACTTGACCCTAAAATTCCACTTAAGATTCCAATCGCTCACGGTGAGGGTAATTACTTCCTAGCTGATGAAGAGCTTGAGAAACTAGAAGCAAACGATCAGGTTGTTTTCCGTTACTGTGATTCAACAGGAAATGTTAACTTAGGAGCAAACCCAAATGGTGCAGCGAACAATATTGCAGGTGTTTGTAACGATAAAAAGAATGTGTTTGGAATGATGCCTCACCCAGAAAGAGCATGCTCTGACGATTTGAATAACACTGACGGAATCAATATCCTTCGCGGTTTTTTAGAAGTATTAGAAGTAGTATAAGATGAACCACTATTCAGTCGGCCCTAATCTGGAAAAAATTGAGTTTCCTACTGATTTACGAGAGAAATTTAAGACTGAAGAATTAGAGCAGGTTTGTAACGAACTTAGGCAATATATCATAGATGTGGTATCTGAAAAGGGTGGACACTTTGGTGCTAGCCTAGGTGTAGTTGAGCTAACTGTTGCTCTTCATTATGTCTTTAATACTCCTCAAGATAATTTGGTTTGGGACGTAGGGCACCAAGCTTACGGTCATAAAATTCTGACTGGTCGCAGAGAGCATTTTCATACAAATAGAAAATATAAGGGCATCAGTGGATTCCCTAAACGCTCGGAAAGCAAGTATGATACATTTGGGGTTGGGCACAGCTCTACAAGCGTATCTGCAGCTCTAGGCATGGCAGTTGGAAGCAGACTAAATAATGAAGAAGAGAAGCATAACGTTGCAATAATCGGTGATGGAGCAATGACAGCCGGATTGGCTTTCGAGGGATTGAATCACGCCGGTATTGAGGATAGCAATATGCTCGTAATTCTCAATGACAACTGCATGAGCATTGACCCTGCCGTGGGAGCTTTGAAGGAGTACTTGACTGATATTACAACTTCAAACACTTACAACAAAGTAAAGGATCATGTTTGGGATTTGCTGGGGCAGATTTCTAAGTTTGGGCCGAATGCTCAGAAGATTGTGCAAAAGGTTGAGAATGCAATTAAGTCAGCAATTCTTAAGCAAAGCAATATGTTTGAGTCGATGAATTTTAGATATTTTGGGCCAGTTGATGGCCACGACGTTGAGTATCTTACTAAAGTTCTTAATGATCTTAAGGATATCAAGGGACCTAAACTCTTGCACGTTGTTACGCGCAAGGGTGCCGGGTATGAGCCTTCAGAGTCTGGTAGCGCTACAAAATGGCATGCGCCAGGTCTTTTCAACAAGGAAACTGGAGCGCCAATTTCCGATGTGGACAAAACTCCTAAGCCACCAAAGTTTCAAGATGTATTTGGGAAAAGTATTATCGAATTAGCTAAGACTGACAAGAGAATAGTTGGGGTTACTCCTGCCATGCTTTCGGGGAGTTCGCTAGGTATGATGATGGATGTCATGCCGGAAAGGACGTTTGATGTGGGAATTGCTGAACAACACGCGGTGACGTTTAGTGCAGGAATGGCAACTGAAGGAATGATCCCTTTTTGTAACATTTACTCGACTTTTATGCAGAGGGCTTATGACCAAGTGGTACATGATGTGGCATTACAAAAGTTGCACGTAGTGTTCTGCCTTGATAGAGGTGGACTTGTGGGAGCTGATGGACCGACGCACCATGGCGTATTTGATTTAGCATTTATGAGGACATTGCCTAATATGGTTGTTGCCGCTCCAATGGATGAGACTGAGCTTAGGCATATGATGTATACTGCATCTTTGGAACACGATGGCCCATTTTCAATTAGGTACCCTAGAGGTATAGGTTCAGTGGTTGATTGGCAGGTTCCTTTTGTGAAGATGAAAGTAGGGACTGGAAGAAAGCTCAAGAATGGTGAACACATGGCCGTTTTGAGTATTGGTGCCATTGGAGCTGAAGCGGCAAAGGCTGTTGAGGAATTGGAGAAGAAGGGTGTTAGTGTTGGACATTATGACATGAGATTTGTAAAGCCACTTGACGAGATAATGCTTCACGAGGTGTTTTCTAAGTTCAAGACGGTTGTTACTATAGAGGACGGATGTATTCAAGGTGGGTTTGGGTCAGCCATAGTTGAGTGGATGAGCGACCAAGGATATTTTGCAAGGGTGAAACGATTGGGAGTTCCTGATAAGTGGATTGAACACGGAACTCAGACTGAACTTTACAAAGAATGCGGGTATGATGCTGCCGCTATTGAAGAGGTCGCTTTAGAACTTATTTCATCATCTAACACTTCCATTACAAGTGCTTCAGCTTAACTTAGCTGAAGTGGAAGAACCAATTAGAAATAGAGTTGCTGAAAGTGGCTTAATTCAGCTTGAATTAAGTGAGCTAATTAAGATTGATTGTATTGAACTTAACTTTACTCATATGCTCAAAGAGGGCATGGTGGTCATTGAAAAAGAGTTTCGTGAAAAAGTGGCTGAACTGAATGAAGATGACTACGCCGGCAAGGGTGTAGGACTCACCGTTAATCCTGATGCTATCATTCCCGATTGGTCTTGGATGGTTGTTAGTTCAAAGCTCTCAAAGGCAGAGTTTGTTGTCGTAGGAGGGCTTGAAAGCGCTAAGGCTGAAGCTCTGAGAAAGGGTATTGAAAACGTGGACACTAACGCTTATAAAGACGCAAGGATTATTGTTAGGGGGTGCGACGAAGCTTGTGGCCCAGAAGGATTACTACTATTCTTAAATAAAGTCAGACCATTAGCCAAATCTATAATGTTTGGAGAAGCCTGTAGCACTGTTCCAGTATATAAAAAGAAATAATGCTTAGTAAGGTTTCTGATAAAAAGCTATTCCTAATCGATGCTTACGCACTGATTTTTCGAGCCTACTACGGATTTATTAAAAACCCTAGAATCAATTCAAAGGGTATAAACACTTCTGCAGTTTTTGGGTTTACAAATACTCTCCTAGAAATTATTCGAAATGAAAAACCCACACACCTCGCAGTTGTATTTGATCCTCCAGGAGGGTCATTTAGAAAAGAGATTTTTGATGAATACAAAGCAAATAGGGATGAGACGCCTGAGGATATTAAGATTAGTGTTCCTCTGATTCATAGAGTTCTCGAGGCGATGAATATCCCAATTAGAGTCGAGGTGGGTTTCGAAGCTGATGACTTGATTGGTTCCCTAGCAAAACAAGCTGAATCCGAAGGATTCGACGTATATATGATGACCCCTGACAAGGATTTTGGACAGCTTGTAACTGATAGGGTGAGAATGTTTAGGCCTGGAAGGGCCAAAAATCCTGCAGAAGTATGGGGCCCAAAGGAGGTGTGCGAAAAGTTTGGACTACAAAAAACCGAACAGGTTATAGATTATTTGGGACTAATGGGAGATGCTTCAGATAACATTCCAGGAGTTCCAGGTGTTGGAGCAAAGACGGCATCGAAGCTACTTGCAGAATACGGTAGTATTGAAGTTCTTTACCAGAATACTGATAAGTTGAAGGGTAAGCTTAAGTTGAAAATAGAGGCGAATTACGACAAGGCTATCCTATCAAAACAGCTTGCTACAATTGTTGTAGACATTGAGGTTGAGGGAGCATTTGACCAAATGATTCTCGAAGCACCTAATTCAAAAAAACTTCAAAAAATTTTTGACGAGCTCGAGTTTAGGACATTGCTAAGACGTATGCTCCTTGATGCCTCTCCTACGCAACCTTCTCCGGTACAAGCTATATCTTCAAGCATGGCTAAAGAACCTTCGGCGACTATTCAGTCACCTGATACTGTCTCTTCACAACTTGATATGTTTGCAGTGGCTGAACAATTTGAAAAAGAGAAAGCAGAAGATGTTGCTAGGGCACCCCTTGGCGAATATTCAATCTTGGAGTCTGCAGATGATCGAGTAAAACTTATAGAAGGGTTGAAGGATGCACAGAGGTTTGGGCTTCATGCAGTCACGTCTGGCTTTAATCCCATGACTGACGAATTAATGGGCTTTTCAGTATGCCTTGAAAAAGGAAAAGCATTTTACGTTCCCCTTAGTGACGGAGTACTTGAAGAATTTAAAGACGTACTAGAGGATAGCTCCAAGACAATAGTGGCGGCCAACTACAAATTCATTGCTAAATCATTTGCGATGAGTGGTGTAAAATTGTCGAAGAAGGTATACGACTGTATGGTTGCCCACTACTTGATTGACCCTGATTCAACTCATAGACTTGAACAAATGGTCATCACTTACCTAGGTCTTAAACCACGCTCAATTGAAAAGCTTTTAGGTAAGGGTAAGTCTATGAATTCGTTTAAGAATCTTAGTTCTGAAGTGGTGACGGATTACGCGTCTGAATCTGCCGATATGGTGATGCAACTATCTACGATTTTGCACAAGAAAATAGAGGAGAATAACATGGTGGAATTGCTTGAAGAAGTTGAATTCCCACTTATTGGTATTCTGGCAAATATTGAGCTTGCTGGGGTAAATCTTGATACTCAGATGCTCAAGGAGTACAGCGTAAAGCTTTCGGACCAAATATCAACTCTTCGCTATGCCATTCTTGAATCTGCAGGAGTAGAATTCAATGTCGATTCTCCACGTCAGCTCGGAGAAATTCTATTTGAAAACCTTCAACTTTCTGAAAAAGCAAAAAAAACAAAGACCGGTCAATACCAAACCGGAGAAGACGTCTTAAAAAAGCTAGTTGATGCTCACCCCATCATATCTCAAGTACTAGAATACAGGAAGCTAAAGAAACTACTCAGCACTTATGTTGAGCCCTTGCCTAAGCTTGTAAATAAAAACACGGGGCGACTGCACACTTCATACATGCAGACTGTAGCTTCAACTGGTCGATTGAGTTCTAAGGATCCAAACCTTCAGAACATCCCTATTAGAACTGATGCCGGAAGAGAAATCAGAAAGGCTTTCATTCCAGCAGACTCTAACCATATAATACTTGCTGCCGATTACAGCCAAGTCGAACTTAGAGTAGCAGCTGCTATGAGTAACGATCCAGGTCTTGTAGACGCTTTCAAACAAGGTATAGATATTCACACTGCAACGGCATCCAAGGTGTTTAACGTGGGCCTCGACGATGTCGACAGAACCAAACGTTCGCAGGCAAAAGCAGTAAACTTTGGCATACTCTACGGCCAAGGTGCCTTTGGACTTGCAGAAGAGCTCGGAATCAAAAGAACTGAAGCAAAAGAAATTATCACGAGCTACAATGAGCAATTTAGCTCGCTCGGAAACTTCACAAAAGAGTGCATAGAGAAAGCCCGCGAATACGAATACGCTGAAACCATCTTGGGCAGACGCAGAAAACTTCCTGACATCAACTCTAATAACGGGATGGTAAAAGCGTTCGCTGAACGTAACGCTGTAAACGCACCCATACAAGGTTCTGCTGCCGACATAATCAAAGTAGCAATGGTGAAGATTGACGAGGCTCTAAACAGCAGTTCTCTTAACGCTAAGATGATAATGCAGGTGCACGATGAATTAGTATTCGACGTACACAAAGACGAAGTCGAGGCATTAAAGCCCATAGTAAAAAAGTGCATGGAGGAAGCCGTAGAACTCAGGGTACCATTAGTAGTAGACATGTCAACTGGCGCAGACTGGCTCGAAGCTCACTAAGCTTCATTCAAAAGAACTTACTTGACGCTTGGTCCTGGCTACTACCGCTACTTTATAACCCAAGAAAGAGCGTTTGGCTTGCCGTCCAGTTCGATAACAACAAAGTAAGTTCCCTTACTCTTATCAGCAGTAGAAAGCTGGAAATTGTGGGGACCTGCTTGAAGCACACCTAAATAAACCGTGTCCACAATTCTTCCTGAAGCGTCAACAACTGTAATTCTTGCATCGTGATTAGAGACTAAAGTACAACTTAAGTTGGAATTTTGAGTTGAAGGGTTTGGATTAAGGCTCCAATTTGGCCCCATTGTCCATTCCTCAACTAAAATCATATCCTCAGTATAAGCAGTAATATTAATGTCATCAAGATAAATATCGTTACCAAGTCTAGACTCAAACTCGAACATCACTCTGAAGTATGGAGTCATATATGGGGTTTGGTCTAACACTAAAGTGTATTCATTCCACTCACCGGAGCCTGAAGGCTCAAACGGGTAGAAATGTGGATCTGCTGAAGGAAGGTCTGTGAATCCCCTATGCATCTTTCTCAAATCCCAATCATTCCCACAATCTCCTGTAGCACTAATTCTAAGCCTATCGTCAGTTGCGTCATTTTCAGATGTACCCTTGTAACAGTAAGCCCATTTGTAGCTAATTCTAACTTCTTCAATCTCAGGAGCGCTCAAATCCATAGTGCTAGAAACTAGGTAATCCTTGTTAAACTCAAGATCGTTAGCCCAATTTGCGATATGTATGCATCTTTGACCGGTAAAACTAATATCATAATTTACATCCCAAGAACCGTCACCAAGTGGATCTTCAATAAACCAATGTTCACTTGGAAATTCACCAAATTCAAAGCCTTGCGATAATGGGGATTCCATTGCTCCCGCATTCAGAACAGTAATAGAAACTGGTTCTGAAATCAAAACATCTATAGAATTCCCAGCTGTTAAGGTTACCGCATAAACTCCTGGCTGTTCAAATACGTGGAAGGGGTTTGAGACTAAGTCTTCATTTGAACCTTCAATTACTGTTCCGTCCCCAAAATTCCATAACCAACTCGTAACATCATGGAAACTATTGTCCGTAAACTGTATCCCATCACCAACACATATTACATGTTTATCTACAGTAAAAGAAGCTTCACATAACAGCTGCTCACTTTCAACACCTGTAGCAATTAGGTTTGAAGGAGTCGAAAGTTCATTTCTATCCGAAACGGAGGAAAGAGCAGCAGTACGCATTCTCGTCTTCTGACCTTGAGTAAACATCCTCGTACAGTATGAATACTCCATGTAATTTTGAACATTATCTAAAGAGCCACACGACACTCCATCTAGATCACAAGAAGTCCAACCTTCTGATAAAGGCGTATCGTCGACATTATCATCTAAATCACAGTTTTCAGCAAGTCCTGGAGTATTAGAGCCTCCCCATAAATGTCGAAGATTTAGCCAGTGACCTACTTCATGAGTCAAAGTTCTTGACCTAAAAGTATTTGAAGTTCCTACAGATCCTAGATATGAGTTTTGTATCACAATACCATCTAACCATGCATTACCCCAATTATCTACTGAACCAGGTAAATAGGCATATCCTGCGGCACCTGAAGCTTCTTCACAAACCCACACATTTAAATACATATCTCGAGGCCAACTAATGAGTTCCTTAACATCATCTTCGCCTTCAAAAGTCATTTCGCTAACTGTACGAGTAATCCCTGAATGACAATTCCCGTCAGGATCCTTACGAGCTAATCTGAACTCAATTTCAATATCTGCTGTAATATTAACAAACTCATCAATGACAGAGGTAAGATCAGGGTTTAATGCTCTGAAATCCCTATTCAACACATTTACTGCATCGTAAATTTGCTCATCATTAATATTCTCTACACCATTAAAGTGTATCACATGAAATACAATAGGAATAATTAGAAGCTCCGCCCTTTGATTGCCTCCATTAAGAGCTTCTTTCGTCTCTACTTCTAACTGGTGAGAAGCAGGTGAAAGAGCTTCCATCTGATCTGGAGTTAACCCAAAAGTTCTGACCGTAGAGTTGTATATTCCACATGGTTCATCGTGCTGAGACAAAGTATTTATTGGGAATAATAAACCTTGTAGAATTAAGAGTAAAGTCGAGAGAAGCAAGAACAATTTTTTCATATTGAAACAATAACGCTAAATATTTATTTCGGTTGCTTCTGTAATGGTAATTCTTCTAATCTAAATCCTAAATCTGTTACACCTTCAAGAGGGTCCCGTCTCATACCATGAATAACTGTTACAACATAAGTGCCTGTAATTGGGAAAGTAATTCCGCTGTGTAAAGTAACATCTAAACTTGTCATATCTCCTAGACCTGAACCGTACCATACACCTGTTCTATCTGCCAGAGTAATATGCAATGTGTCTACTCTATTCTTACCGTTTGGAAACTCAAAGTCAACAAATAGGTAGATGTTAGAAAAAGGATAATTTCCAGTATGACTTAAGGAAATTGCGCAGTCGTATCTATTAGTGGAATCCGAGATATGAAAGTTGAATCTTAACGAGTCTGTTGATTCCCAACCGCTTGAATCGACCACGTAAGATTTCGAATAGTAAGGCAAGTCAAAGCACGAAACTAAAAACAGCGAAAGCACTAATGATATTACTCCAACTAATCTCATGAGTCTTCAGGTGCCTTTGGCTTAATTCTATTCTTTCTCCTACGGTTCTTATTTTGCCTCTGTTTATATTCAACTTGCTGAGAAGTTTCATGAGTTTTTTTTGTCGACGACGGCTTCTTCTTCTTTTTACGCTTCTTATTTTCAGACTTGTCGAATCTTGTTAGCTCGTCTTGACCTACTACGTTTGAGTATGTGTGGTCGATTTCTTCTACTTCTTGTGGTATCGCAAAATCTGCAAGAGAAATAATCTTTTTTCCCTTTTGAGAGTTTGCTATTAGTCTAGTTGCATCTTCTACTGGTAGAGCAACAGGTCCACCGCCAGACTCTCCCAGCTGAAGAAAGTATACAATGCGCTTAAAGATGTCCATTTTCAATACTACCGCCTTACCCTTAGAAGTGAAAATCTTTGCATGTGGCGAAGGAAATTCTTTAACTGCTTCTACGTATTGATCGAGTTCAAAATTTAAACAGCATTTAAGCTTACCACATTGCCCTGCAAGCTTAACTGGATCTAGTGCTAATTGCTGATATCTTGCTGCTCCAGTTGATACTGACCTAAAATCGGAAAGCCAGACTGAACAACAAAGTTCACGCCCACACGACCCAATTCCCCCTACTCTTGCTGCTTCCTGACGAGCACCTATTTGGCGCATGTCTATCTTCACCCCAAATTCCACAGCAAGTTCCCTTACAAGCTCTCTGAAGTCCACTCTTTCATCAGCGATGTAGAAGAATGTCGCCTTTTTATTGTCTCCCTGAAACTCTACATCTGTCAGCTTCATTGGAATGCCTAATCTCATAATAATCTCACGCGCTTTGATGCGTGTCTCATCCTCCCTTTGCCTGGCTCTATGCCATACCGAAATTTCTTCAGAAGTGGACTTGTGCATAATCTTCTTTACCTCATGATCGTCCCTCACTCTAAGTGAGGCCATCTGTGATTTTACCAGCTCACCTGTCAAAGAAACTACACCGACATCAATTCCTGGATTAAGGTTAATCGTAACCACATCACCAACATGATAACTGGCACCATTATCCCTTCTGAAAAATCCCTTTCTGTTGTTTTTAAATCGTACTTCAACGATGTCAAATTGTTTAGCACCAACAGGAAGAGCAATCCCTTCTAGCCAATCAAACACGGTTTTAGAACCACAACCGCAAGATCCACATCGGCCGTTGTTACGACAACCCCTTGGCTGTCCGTCTGATCCATTGATACAGCTATTACATCCCATCGTTCACGAAGATACGCAGTTAGGCTGCTTCTTTTCTCAAAAGGAAATGTATCTGAACACTTAGGTCCATAAATACAATTTTTGAATTTACATTACCAGAAATATCTCTGTGTGCTGCTTCTAGGAGTGAAGTGATTTTCACTATATTCTTATGGTGAATAAATTTTGAGAATTTTGCTAGAAAATCAGCCTCGTGTTTAGTAAGTCTTACCAGCGAACTTGCGCCATAATTGTCCAGAATGCTCTGCCTTACCATGTGAAGAGCGTATGTAATGAATCTTTTTTGGGCTTCCCTACCTGGTCCTGCAAACTCACTTGATTGACGCATCATCGCTTCTCCATCCCTAGCCCAACAAGCCCTCATCCAAGAAGAAAATAATTCTAAATCTGGAGTTTCAGTACCGGAAGCAGCTAGCCTCTTAGCAGTTGTGATATTTCCCTCTGTCACATGAACCCAACTCATACTTGCATCAGCTGGGAGTCCTGTCATTTTCGAGAGCCCTTTAGCTGCATCCTCATCAGAAAGTCTTGGAACCTTAATTCTTTGAAGTCTAGATAAAATTGTTGAAAGAAGTCTGTCTGAATTCTGAGAGACAAAGAGCATAATTGTTTTATCTGTGGGCTCTTCAATAAGCTTCAATAGTTTATTAGCCGTATCTATCCTCATCGTTTCAGGAAGCCAAATTATGAGAACCTTATACCCTCCATGAAAGGCTTTAAGGCCTAGTTTTCTATTTATCTCTAACGCTTCATCAACTGAGATAAATAGCTGCTTTTTATCAGCACCAATTTTACTTAGCCACTCTTCCTGTCCGACATAAGCACTATCCATCATTAACTCCCTCCACTGAGATTGGAATGGTTCAGAAATAGATCTGCCAGAACTGTCCTTCTTAAAAAACGGGAATGACCAATGTAGATCTGGATGTTGTAGTTTTAAATGTGCAACACAAGAAGTGCACTTTCCACAAGAATCATCTGGGGTTCTATCTAAACAATGGAGGTATTGGGCATAAGCCCTAGCTAGAGCTAATGTGCCTGATCCTTCTGAACCGTCGAAAAGCTGTGCGTGAGCAACCTTGCCTGAATTAATACCGTCGCGGAGGCGAGCGGATATATTGGTTTGGGCTACAACATCTGAAAATAGCATGTGCTAATTTAATCAGAAGTTGGTGTTAAGCGCTATGTAAACTCCCCTTCCTGGAGAAGAAATTCCAGAAGAAAACGGTTTGTAGTGAATGTCAAGGATATTAACTATACCTAACTGAAGCCTCAACGTCTGAGTTAGGTCGTAACTAGTTTCAATATTCCATGTCCACCACGACGGTGTTCCAGTATTTTGAGCCTCATCCAAGTTGTCAGTTGACGCATCTCCGTATAGCGAAATATCCTTAGCACCGTTAAATAAAATGTAGGTGTCTATACTCCAATCAGAAGAGTTTCTTGAAAGGCCAACTCGTCCAAACAGTGGTGGAATATGGCTCAATGGACTACCGCTTAGTATATCAAAACCTTTAGTGTAATTGATGGTTCCACTAAACCTAGTAGATTCTGTCAGCTGGGCATACACCTCTGCTCTTCCACCTGTGATAATAGCGTTATCGAGGTTTGAGTTCATTTGGACTAAAGCCTGATCTCCATCGTATGTAACAACCAATTGCCCATCCAATGTAGTCGCAACAGGAACAATTGCATCAGCCCAAATGCTCACAAAACCTGCAGTCGTAATACTCACGCTTCTATCCTTGAGCGGATAAAAAGTAATGCTTTCGTCAAGCGAGAAAATGTATTCTGGCTTGAGTTCCGGGTTGGGAATCAAAAGGAATCCACCTTTCTCCCTAATCTTCGCTGCGTCATCAATATTTGGATGCCTAAAGCCTGATGAGAATGACGTATGAGTTTCTATACTTTTCCCAATAGGCGCTTCATAGGCCATGCTCCCAGTCACGGCAGAATTTCTAGTATCTAAGTCTTCGAATTGATGTTCAAAAGGATTTACAACCGGCAAATAAGAAGCCTTTATTGAAGAGAAATTAAACCTCAGTCCACCCTGCAAAATGTTATCCCCTCGCTTTCTACGGGCAGTCATAAATGCGCCCATATTTAACATATTGGAACCCGCATTGGGGTATCTAGTTACTACATCTTCACTATTTGACGTAGACTCTACGTTGTTCCATTGGCCATCAATTCCACATTCGAAGCCCCAGCCGTCGCCACGGAATGGCGACGAATGCCAGTAAGAGCTGAATGACATAACGTCAACATTTTCAAACTGCCTCTCGGTGATATCACTTCCAAACTGTCTTTTAAAACGAGATTCTTTCATGTTTTGGTATGCAATTGTCATGTGCAAGGAGCCAGGCAATCCCAAGTATTGCTCCCACGTTATTGCTCCTAGCAC
>MDSV01036072.1_pt1 | contig 23134 bp, 42 predicted proteins | sample 810851 | NCBI WGS metagenome assembly MDSV01 (sample SAMN05326640, study PRJNA326480) | marine metagenome | isolation source: seawater | place: Atlantic Ocean: North East | collected 2012 | reverse complement strand
TTAGTAACTTCTCTTTCAAAGAATACGTTGTAGTGACAATCATAAAGTTCTAGTTCTGCAACCTCTTCTATCTTATCATCTATAATTGCAGATAGTTTACTGAAGGTATATGAATGATTATGCATTGCAGAACTAGCACCGGACAAATGATTATTATCATCGGTGCAGTTTATATCATAATGTTCTGACTTAGCATCTGCAAGAAATCTACTTACTGTATCTTTATCAAAAAGATTATCATAAACTTTATAAATCAAAATTAAACTCCATCTGTTTCGGATCCCAATCACGAAGTTCACGTTCAATGGGTTGGTCGGTATCTCGCCATCGCTTAATACCATCTTTATCTGTATAGTGTTTGTCGCTCAAAAAGGCGCCAGTTAAACTCTTAGGGTCTTCACCAAACTTCATTGTAGTTTTGTAAATATATTTTTCGTTCATATTTAGTTCTCCCAAATATATGAGTTGGCCTGCCCGGCAGGACTCGAACCTGCGACCTACTGCTTAGAAGGCAGTTGTTCTGATCCAACTGAACTACGGGCAGATAGGGTACCTACTCAGTTAAGAAATTCTGTCCAGACGAATTGCTTTCAAACAACTGTTTTTTCAGATTTTCATTTTCTATACGAAGTGCTTCATTCTTCTTTATCAAATCGTATTTCTGTTTTTCTAATTCATGGATATCACGCTTCATCATATCCACTGTGGTATATACTTCTTCCATGTAATCTCCTACATAATATATAGTTGGTCGGAGTGGAAGGATTCGAACCTCCGACATCTCGCTCCCAAAGCGAGTGGTCTACCAGACTGACCTACACTCCGTCATAGTCCCAATATTCTATGGGTCTTCTCATTAAAACCCTTACCGGGATTATCTACTAACCAGTCTTTCAACTGACCGAAGTAAAAGGCGGAATCCTCTTCGCCCTTTTCTTCTAGTAGTTTCTCTGCTTCTTTTGCAAAGTTGATTACTTGTCGAAGCATTGAACCATTGTCATTGAACATTGCTTTGCTCTGATATTTTCCAGGACGTTGATTACTCATTGTGTTAAAATCTCCGTGATAACATCATTCTCTGCAGTTACTTTTTCTTCTGCTTTTGATACTGCACTATCAAGTTCTTGATATGCATTCGTTGCAGAAATCTTTGAAAGCAACATACGGTCTTTACGAAGTCGATTAAGAAGAATTTTCTGTGCTTCTATATCTGAATACTCAAGTAAGATAAAAGCACGATACTGTGTACCACTAGATACAATCTTACTTTCTGATACTTTGTAACCAGCAACATCAACATCAGCAATAAGGTTCTTAGTAACCTTTTCTACTTCTGATAAGACTGCAGTATCAGTTTCATCTGAACCAATCTTTGAGATAAAAGATTTTGCTTGACTACTCACACGACCATTGATGCGGTCAGCAAGAGTTGTCTTTGCAGACATCGTTGCCATATCAACAGAGAGTTGTAAATCAGGTGTCACCGAAGTGCCGACTGCATAGATTGCTTTATCATCACTTGGCATTTCAGTAAACCACTCAGGAATTACATCAACATTATCTTTCACAACATTTGCTTTGTACTCATACGATGCAACATCAGCAACAGTAGGTGGTGCGATACTAGCAGTATCTACATTGGTATTACTACAAGCACCGAGTGCGAGTAGGGCGGCAGGCATTATATAAAACTGTTTCACTTGTTCACTCCTTCTAGAACGTCTACAGTCTGGTCACGAAGACCACTATCGACAAACCAATCGATTGGATTAATGTTTGTCATCAAATCAGGAAAGTTGTATATTACAACTACACCCACGATAAATCCTATCACATATTTCATAATCTACTCCTAATAATTATTCTGACCTATTAACAACTCTACCATACTTGATATAACTTTGTCAACAGGATTAGTTTGAATGTACCCACTATTACCAGTCATTGGAACAAAAGTAATTGTAGGTTGTGTTTGTTTCTCAACTATCACACGCTCTATAACTTTCACCTCAGGTTGAGGTGCTGGTGTATGTGTCGGTAATGTGTCAGACTGTGCTAACACAGGTTCTTTTGTTTTTCGTACTGAACAATTCATTTCAGTTTTCGAAGTCAGAACTTCTGGAGAAACTTTAGATATAATTTCTTTCTTTGCTTTGATGGTTGCTTGTTCACAAGCATAGTTTTCTGTAGCATCAGGACCGAAGACATAATCGCCAGAGGTATAATGTTCAACTCCGTTGATAGTCACATCCATTTTCATAACACATTTACGAGTGTCATCTACATAAGGAAAAACTTTTCTATCAATATTAGAAACTACTTCTATTGTATGTTGCCAATTAGTTTCTACTGCTTGTTCAAAATCACAAGGTGTATCCATAACTACTTACCATTCAACCAATTACCAACTAACTCAACCGGACACTTGTCTCGGTACTTACACATCTGATACATATCAACTGCAAGTTCTGCAGAAGTGCAACCAGATAGTATCACTGCCGTTAAGGGCAGTAGATACCATTTCCTTTTGGATCGGGATAACATTTACCTGTCCCCATATTGCCGAGTTTATAATTTAGTTTCGGACGCTTCCCATTAGGATAAGCACTTCCATGATAACCACGAGGATCAATCACAGTACCGATAACTGCTCCAAGAACATTGTTCACATCAATGCCACCTTTCAAAAAGTAATTCAACTCTTCTGGTAACTGTAGTGCAACATTACTATCATTGAATATACTCTTAGCAGGAAGTTTCCACTGGTCTGCAGTAGCAGTAGTAGTCATCATCGCAAGAGCGGCAAACGTCAATACTAGTTTTTTCATAACATCTCCTTTTTCATTATAGGTATACTATACCATAAAGGGTTATAATTGTCAAGAGAAATCCACATAAAAGTGCATCTTTATTATTCACAGTTATCGTTGAATTCCTTGATTAATTTTTCTTCTTCAATTTGTTTTTCAGTTTTTGCAACTTCTGCTAGAAGCATTTTCAAATATTTTTTTAATAGTTCAAGTTGCATCACATAATTCCAGACCATCGAATTCGTCCAGTCCAAGTCTCGGCATCAAAGATAGTGCCTCTCGCAAAGTTTGTAGCAGGTGCTTTCCACGATGCCGCCATAAGAATTTCACCAACACCGAACTTCTTCGTTGCGTTCTTGACGATGAATGAATGAACACTACGTTGACCGTTACATCGTACAATCTTAATGTAGTTACGACCTTCTTCTGCAGAGAACTTAGTCTCGCTCATTTGCTTAGAACCGATTTGTGCTTTACCACACCAATCAACATAATCATCCATGATATAGTCGATGTAGTCATTAATGTTTTCTGTAGTAACTTGTTTCATAATTTAGAACCTCTCAATTTCATCTTACTATTACATAATACACTAATTAATATACTTTGTCAAGTACTTTTTTTCAATGTTGCCATCTTTTTTGCAACAAGACTTTATTCACATTATCAATGAATTCTTTTCTAGAGAAGACTGCATTCGAAGGACCAGATAGGTCAATCACAAATCGACAGTCTTTTAGTACTGTGTGGTAAACTTTACCAGCATGAGTATTAGGGGTATACACGAAACCACGAAAATTATAAGTGGGAAAATTATCAATAAACATTTCATTCTTCTTCAAGTACCGCATCGTTATCTCCTTGTGCGACAGTGTGTACGATTAGTTTTTTAACTATACTATATTACTATGGAATTGTCAAGTGTCTTGACGGCAAGAGTTGCGTGGAAGTGAAAATAATCTTTTACCGTTACTTTCACCGTGGTAAGTATGGATTGTCTATAACTGATGTCTATATAGGGTGTCCCCCTTTCAGAAACAAAAGAAACTTTAACCTTCCACCTTTACCTTTCTAGTATTATATAGTCACCGAAATAATTGTCAAACACACTGACTAAGTTCTCATAATCACCCGAAGTCATTTCATCACAGATATTTTTAATCTGCGTAGCACAGAACCCACGATACTCGCCAATCGACTTTACTTGACCTAACAAGAAGAAGGCATTACCTTGAGGACCCGTCAGGTCAAAAATCACACGATTATAATTTTTTTCTCGGATCATATTCTATTCTCCTAACATCGACATTGGAACTCGGGTAACAGTACGACCGAACGGAGTTGCGCCAGTAGCAACAACATCGACAGTTGTACGATTAACTTTCTGAACAGTACCTTCTTTGGTAAACCCACGATAAGTCCAGTTCACTTTATCACCAACTTTAAGAGCAAAGGTCTCTTTCTTCATGTTGGAGATATAATTCATTTGCATCTTCCATGCTTTCGCAATAGCAGACATATCATCAGCATTGTCAATCGCTGACATTGCTTCAATCACATTTTTTACTTTTACATTCATGCTTTCACCCATGTTTCATAATTAACACCAGACCAAGAATAACCTTGATCCATTTTGTAGACTTCATATGCTTGAAGAACTTTGATGCTCTCATCAACATATCCAATTTCGGTTTTATAAGAGTACCGATTGTCTAACCATTTAATCAGTTCTTCAAATGTCATGCCATAGAATTTTGCACGTTTGTTTAGAACTGTCATCGCACCTTTAATACGCATAATAAATCTCCTTATGCGGCAGTTTGAATGTATGCTTTGTCCCACTTACCGATATGAATATCAGTATAGTAAGCACGGTCAAAGTAATCAGTCATTGCATCATCGTTGCAATACCAACCTTCACCTTTCATTGCAGTAACCATTTCTTCTAGAAATGCAGTCTGCTTGGTACCAGTACCGTAGAACTTTTCAATGTGATAAGTATTGACTTGCTCATAGTCATCGAACTGTAAAGGACCTTCTTTAACACGAACAATTAAAGAAGAATGGTTGTCGATACCGATAGTAACTTTCATACCAAACTTCTTGGCAACTGCTTTGATAGCAGGAGCAAGTTCTTTTTTCTTTTCTTGTGAAATAAACGCCATAATAATAACCTCTCTTTGAGTTTCAATTCATCTTACTTATATAATATAACAGATGTTTACCACAATGTCAAGGGAAATCCACAAAAAAATGCAACAAAAAACTGTTGCATTTCAATGACTTGTAATTTTTTTTAATTATTTTTGAACTGCGATAAGACCTTGTTCAGTCAATGCACCATCTGATCCAATCATTTTATCACTCATAAAGAGGTCAACATAATCTTGAATACCTGGAATAAATCCAAGATGTTCTTTTTTCACATAAAAGAAGAGAGGTCTTGATACACCATATGAACCATCTGCAATCGTTGCAAACTCAGGAAGTACTCCGTCAACCTTAGTACCCTTAACGGTATCTCTATTTTGGTCTAAGAAAGAAAACCCAAATACACCAAGACGGTTTTTATCGTCTTGCAGTTTTTGAATAATTAGATTATCGTTCTCACCCATTTGAACTACGAAAGTTCCTTTAGTGCGTACTCTAGTACAAAGTTGCTTGTAACCATTATCACCTTTTTTAGGTAGACCTAATTTCTTACACGCTTTATGCATTACAAGTTCTACGAATGCATCTCTTGTGCCAGATGTAGTAGGTGGGATCATAATATCAATCTTTTTATTTGGAAGTGATGCATCAATATCTGACCACTTCTGATATGGATTCTCTACCCACTCACCATCAATTAAAACCTTTTCAGCAACCGCACGCCAAATCTGCTCTTTAGATAATACATAATTTGGTCCGTCTGATTTGTTTGCGATTACTATTCCGTCATAACCAATCAAATATTCGATTGGTGTTACGCCATTCTTTTTACACATATCAATTTCTCTTTGCTTGATTGCTCTTGATGCATTTGTAATATCAGGCGTAATTGTACCAACACCTTTACAAAACATCTTCAAACCCCCACCAGAACCTGTGCTTTCAACGACTGGTGATTTGAATTCATTGTTTTGTCCGAATTTTTCTGCGACTACTGATGAGAATGGATATACGGTTGAACTACCTACGATTGAAATTTGTTCTCTTGCGACTGCAATATTAGAACTAAATAGTATTACGGCAACTGCCGATAAGAATAGTTTTTTCATTTGAGTACTCCTTATGAAAATAACAAGAGAGACTTGTTGACGCAGGTCTCTCTACTCTTATGTATAAATTTTTATGTGAAATTTGTGTTACAGTTTTATGAAATCCACATTAAGAAAAGTTAAAAGAAAGTGTAACTCTCATGTCTGAATTATTGTATCCTACATAATGTTCTAACCAAGATGGGAACAGAACTAGTTTACCTGTCTCTGCTGGTATGTTTACAAACTCAACATCGTAATCTGTCCTACCTCCTACAGATGGTTCGTACATCTTATGTGCCATGAGTGGATTAGCAAAAGTGATAGGCGCCGCATCTTTATCAGCATGAAGATAAAATGCTCCACTGATAACCGAGCGTCTATGATTATGTTGCATTATAGTAGAACCTTGCTTTTGAATATTGAACCAACTTCTACCTAACTTCACATCTTTCATATCGATACCGATTTGTTTTGCAAAGGTTCGCACTTCAGATGTGATGACAGATTTTGCTAAAGAAAAAGATGAATGCTCTAAGATGTTAGTTTCAGTTGTGAAGGTGCTTTGTGCTTCTCCGTGTAATAGACCATGGTCTTCACTTTCAATGTCTAAGCAAATCTGTAGCATATCACTAGTATCAATGCGAGTATCTTTTATGTAAATTGCACTAGGAAAAAGAGATACTATATTACTCACTACAACTCCTTAGCAAGTGGAAATATTTTTGCAATAACTTCTGCACAAGTTTCTGCGATTGCCATATGCTCTCGTTGGGTTCCATTTTCTTTTCTCAATTCTATATAATGCATCCATGAACGTAATGTTCCATTCATATACATTCTAGACATTGTACAACCTTCTGGTAGAACTGCCCTTGCTTGTTCTTTAGCAATGCCTTGCTCAATCGCCCACTCATATACTTCTCTAGACTTTGCGATAACTTCTTGTTGCTTCATATCCCACATATCTTGTACAGACTGAGGCGCCGCATCAATAGAGTTCTGTCTATTCTTAGGGTCTTGTAATCTAGCACCTCTGCGAACAAATTCTAAATCTGTTGTGGGATCAGCATAGCGTTGACTGAATTCTTGAAAAGAGAAACTACGATGCCGTAAGATTTGTCTTGCGATATCTCTTGTGGTCTCAATCTCTAAACAAGCAGACACCATTTCAAAAGGTGACCAATGTTTATGTTTTGCTAGATACGACAACAGTTTTGCCGATGTGTCTTCATTGAGTTGATTTGATGGGTTAGAAACTCTGGCGCAATAAGCGATAAGTTCCTGTACGTCTTGACCTACATAAAGTTCATTTTCATGTGGTTGACTGTAACTAATTAATCTGACTTTCAATACTGTCTCCATTATATTATAGTACTATGTATATGTGCAATTTTGTCACATCTGTTCTGCCAAATAAACATCAGTAATACTGACGTTTCCGGCGTTTCATTGTATATATAGTTGCGTAAGTTAGGTCACTAATTTACACTTTTCACATAACTAGAAACATAGTATAACACATTTGAGATAGTGTGTCAAGCACTTTGGCGTGCATAGAGGAATAAAATGAAGACTATAGTAACATGGATCAAACAATTATTTGAACCTAAACCTACCAATGCAGATATGGTCAGGTTTATAAGAACAGAATTTGCAAACGATACTAAACATTTACAAGATGCTGACTGCATCTCATATTATCAATCATATTTAAATGGAAGGAGAACCTAATGTCAATAGGTATAGCATTACACAATAGTTATGAATTTACTTGTGAAATTTGTACAAAAATAAGAGCGGTCTTTTTAGCAGGATTAGTAACAGTATGTGCGTTTACTGAATCCGCTGGTAGAGCAAGGGCGGCATCTGAATTATCAAGAATGGGATATTACGAAGAAGCAAAAAATCTTATGCTTGGAAAGGAACCAAGATGAATCCTCAAACAATTAACACTCTAAGAAAATTTTTGAGTAAAGGAAAGATAAATGATTAAACTACTAAATAAACTTTTTGCAATAAATCTGTACGAAGGTAATCCACTACGCTATCGTGAAAATCAATTCACAGTAGCAGAGTTAGAAAAGCGTTTAATAGAAGAAGTGAATGGATATAAAGAAAGGTAATTATCTTCTTTTCTTTTTTAGTTCATTTTCGATCCATGCTTTAGCGATATAGTTAGTTACTTTTTGTTTAACTAATTTACCAACGTGTTTCCAGACCGAACTGAGATATACATCTGTTGCTTCATTATTATCAACAATGATAAAGTTTTTCTGACCAAATAGTGATTGAAACCCACCGATGTTCTTTTGAACTTCATTCCACATTCTTGTAACTTCATCTCTAGCAAGAGTACGCTTTCTTTGCTGGTTTCGTTCTTGTGCGACTTCTTCACTAGTGTTTACGAAAATCATATAAGTATCGTAACCTAACCCTTTGAGGGCACCTGCTTGTTTTTGTATCTTAGAAATATCTTTACCAGTACCATCTATAACTAGACCTAATCTTCCTTTTAGAAAATTCGATTGTCTTGCTTTAGTAATATCTTTTGCACGACCACGAAGTGCTTGACCTTTATCTGAATAGATATCTTTAGGTACGGTTTCCATACCAGCGTCTTTCAGTAACTTCTCAAATATATCATCCGAGTTTACTACTTTAAGACCTCTAGCACCAGTCGTTCTTTTCTGAACATATGACTTACCAGAACCAGGACCACCTGCTAAGAAGAATGCTTTGAAGATACCTGGATCGTATACACCTTCATTGAGTTCTTTCGCTTGTTCAATAAACAAGTCATCTTTGATATCTGAAAATTTTCTTGTCATTCTAACCTCGATATATATACTATGTTATTATTTATAACTTGACAAATCGTATAAATACTATTATATTATATAAGAGGATGAAAAATGTCGGAATCAGATTACGAAAAGACGCAACGAAAAATAACCCCTAAAGGCGATACTCAATATATTGTTGGTGGTAGTAGACACCAGAACACCACTACAAGAGGTGATGTTATTACTAAGGTTGGTGTCATTAGTCCTGGTGATATTATGTCGGCAATGCTTAAAGATGTGCCGCCTGAAATATCTAGAAAGAATATGAAAGCACTTGACCAACAAGGATATATTGATAGAGAAGCATTGAAGAAAGAAGGTCTCAAGTTTATTTTAGAAGATGAAGTTGATGACGAAGCAACTCATGTATACTATGGTAATAAGAGATATCCGAAAACATCAAAACTATTTCCTGGTGATGTGATTGAAGTTATTAAACCTCACGACAGGCGAAAGCACGGATCACTTGCTAGAGTTGTTCATGTAAGAAATTTTGAAAATTACACAATATCTGCAACTTATTTTGAAGGTGACTATATGGGATTAAAAGATATATTAACCGTGGATGAATATAAAGTAATACGAAGAAATGATGGTTCAATTCCAAGAGACATGAAGAGAGTACGAACAGATATCGTAAAAGAAGATGACGATAACATAGACAAAATATAGTGGATAATATTATGATGAATATTGATTATGTATTTCCTCACCCCATAGGTGAGATGAGTTTACTAGAAAAAGTAGACAATGATAAAATCAAAGAAACAATAGAAAACCTATCGTCAGACATAGATGAACATACTGGCGCAAGAGTTTGGGATTGTAAAGTAAAAACATCTTTTGAGAATGATGCCTTGTCAGTGGAATTCACAAAACGTCATTCAGACTTTTTAGAAGCAGTTAACGAAGCAGTCAATCAATACATGGTTCAGGTTGGTTGGTACGAACCTTCTAAACCGAATAAAGTTACTCAATGTTGGTGGAACAAGTATGATGAAAGTCATCACTTTCAAGAAGCACATCATCATGGTGTGCATGAAGTCTGTGCAATTTATTATGTAACAAATGATACTATACCTACTTGCTTTCATAATCCTAACTATTATACAGTACAAAGTCGATACGATAATACTCCTGGTGGAGAAACAGAAGTTACGCAGAGATTGCATGAGAAATTTGCAACGGCAGGAACTTTGATTATATTTCCTGGTTATATGATGCATTCGGTGCCATATATTAGAAAAGGTAAATATCAAGATAGTGATTTGATGCAAAAGAATAGAATTACTATTGCCATGAACTTTCATAAATATGAACAAGACTTATTGACAAGAATAGAAGAAGACCCTAATCAAATTCACATAAAGTTCGGCGAATGATTATTGCCATAAAAAGACTTGACAAATGTAAACAACTAGAGTATAGTGTGTAGTATGAGAACATTTAATAACAATTACAACAAACCACGAAGAAGTAACTGGAAAGATAAACCTAAAGATGGTGGTCTAGAAGTTACTGTTCGTGATGGTAACATTGAGAAAGCACTAAAGATTTTCAAACGTAAAGTTCAGAAGTCAGGTCTTCTCAAAGAACTAAAACAAAAATCATTCTACGAAAAACCATCTGAGAAGAAGCAACGTAGAAAAAAAGAAGCAGTAAAGCGTTGGCGTAAACTTCAAAAGAAGTTAGAGGACAAATGGTAAAAGTTTTACTATCTGTAATTTTTGCTTTACTTATTATAATATGTGTGATATTAATACAAGTACACCATCAAATAAATGATATGATGATGTATCTGGATTCTATCTATTTTGAAATTTCAATATGCGAGGACCTTGGTGATGAATATATTCTACCTACACAATGACCCAAAGCAATGTGCAGAATGGCACGTTGATAAACACGTTTCTAAAATGCTTGTTGAGTACGCTCAACTTATGAGTACCGCTCATAGGGTCTTAGACGGTGAAGAATATACTGCTTATAGTAAGAATAACAGAAAAGTCAAACGCTGGCGTTTGAGTAACCCTAATGAAGAGAATACAATATATAAAGCGTGTCATGTCAATCATCCTAGTGCTATTTGGGTTAGGCAGTCTGTTTCTCACTACACATGGTTGTACGACCTTTGGTGCGAACTGTATAAAGAGTTCCAGTTACGATACGAAAACGAACACCTTAGTTATACGTTATTGCACGAAATTCTAAAAACCCCACCTAAGAATATTGCAAATACACCTTTTGTAGAACCACCACAAGCAATGAAAGAGTTTCCGCAGTGCATGGTTGAAGATGATAGCATCTCTGCATATCGCAATTTCTATATGGAAGCAAAGAAAGGTTTTGCTAACTGGAGAAAAAGAGAGGTTCCGTATTGGTATGAATATTCCAACAATCAATCGCAGACTGCTATATCTATATAAAGCAAAGCAAAACGCACAAGACCCTTGGTTCAAAGATTACTGGCAAAAAGTAATTAATTATATGGAAGAACTAAAGCGTAAGCAAATGCACTAACTAAATAATATTATTGGAGTATAATATATTATGCCTACATACAGTTTTATTAATCAAGCAACCGGAGAAGTTGAAGACCACTTCATGTCATATACTGAACTTGATGATTTTCAAAAAACAAATCCTCACTTAGATAAAGTGATTACTGCTCCTGCGATATTGGGAAGTGTATCTATTAGAGATAAAGTTCCTGGTGGGTTCAAAGAAGTTATGTCTAAGATAGCAGAAAAGAATCCAGGTTCTAATCTAGACAGTTATCGTTCTAAATCTATCGCTGAAGTAAAGACAAAAAATATTTTACAAAAACATAGGAATAAAAAGAAGTGAGAGAGTTAATTCACGACTTTGCTCAATGGTTATCATCGAAGAGTTATTCACCTCCTAGAGTAGAATACTATTCGCATATTACAGGTATGGATAAGTGGGCACCAGTTCAACCTACTGCTAGATTTATGCCTAAGTGGTACAAAGACTTACCTAAGACAGATACTACTGATGAACAGTTGCTAGAACATAAAGAAGGTCAAGCAATGGCAAAAGGTATACCTCATGGCATTCATCCAGATTTTGATACATGGGGTCACACAATCAAAACTTGTCCTGGTATGCAAGATATTCTTACGCTAGGTTACACTGTGCCTTTTTGGGCGAACAGTGTTCTTAGTACTACTCTAGATGGTAAACAAATATTAGCACACACTTCTTCAGAAGGTTCTTCTTATAATTACGGCGATCCAGAATATGCTAATGGAGACCATACAAAAATTAAAACACTAGAACCTGACAGTGAACAAGTACAAGCATATCTAATGGGACTAGGTTATACTGCAGAAGATGTAGGTGATTGGCGTAAATTTCATAAGAGAGAAGATATATCTCCTAGTTGGAAGACACACCCACAGTCTCAATACTCAACAATGATAGATGAGTTACCTGAAGAGTGGTGTACTGCACTTCTTAAATTAGAGACACCATGGAGAATAGTGACGCCCAAAGGTTGGAGTACTCTTTTGATTGATCCTACATTTCAATTTAATGATTGTATGCAGGCAGTTCCTGGAATACTTAATACTGACTATTGGCACGAAAGCAATATGTTCTTTTTCGTTAAGAGAAGAGGTGTGCAGTTTGCTATGAAGTTCGGTCAACCTTTAGTTACACATATACCAATTCAGAGAAAGAAGTTACCTCTTGAAATACGATTAGCAAATGATGCTGATGTAGAAAGAGACAGAGAAGCATTCTATCTAATGAATACTCAATGGAGAGGATCAAAGGCATATAGAATAGCAATGAAGACGCTAGGATTTAAACAAGAAAAAGAGAAAGGGGGCAAGTGTCCGTATAAACACTGATGATGAGATTTGATGACCTTATAAGATGGTGACACATTCAAAAGGAGAACTCATGTCAAGACAACGTAAAAATAAAGTACCAGTTCGTGCAAAGTGTTTAACTAAAACATCATTAAAAAATATTGAACCAATGACAGTCAATCAAAGCAAAACATTTGACGCATTTCAAAATGATAAGAACTTAATGTTGCATGGTTGTGCAGGTACAGGAAAAACATTTATAATGATTTACCTTGCGATGAAAGCAGTCCTTTCAAGAAGAGTAGAACAGACGAAAGTTGTCATCGTGCGTTCTATGTTACCAACAAGAGACATAGGTTTCTTACCTGGTTCACAGGAAGAGAAAATGTCTGTTTATACAGAACCATATTATTCATTATTCGATGAGTTGTTTCCTGAAGTAGAGAACCCATACGAACTTGCTAAATATCAAGACATACTAGAGTTTATGCCCACATCATATATAAGAGGTATAACATTAAAAGATTCCTATATTATTGTAGATGAATGTCAGAATTTGAACTTTCACGAATTAGATACAATCATTACTAGGGTTGGTCAAAATTCTCGCATCTCATTTTGTGGAGACTTTATGCAAACTGATTTAGTAAAGCAATCAGAGCAAACGGGTATTATCCAGTTTATGGATATTATAAAGAATATGTCTTCTTTCGATATGATAGACTTTACCGAAGAAGACATTGTAAGAAGCGGTCTAGTTAAAGAATACATCTTAGCAAAGAACCGCAAAGAGTACAGAGGGTTATTCGAAAGTGTAGACAAGAAAATGTCGCAAAAACTCTGTGCATAAATAATAGGAGGTCAATATGACTACATGGATTAAAGACAGAATTAAAGAAAGAACAAGTTGGGATGGCGCTGGATTAATTATTCTCGGTTGCCTAGTACTGTTCCTGTCACCACTAGCAAAGATTGCCGCAGGCATTGCCATTGCATGGGGTGCTTGGACAATCATTAAAAAAGGATAAAGTAAAATGGCACAACATAATTTTGGAAACTGCGTTCATAAAGTATTACGACATGAAGGCGGTTATGTAAATCATCCTGATGATCCAGGCGGAATTACAAATTTGGGAGTTACTAAGAAAGTCTATGATGAATGGACTGGAAAAGAAAGTACAGTAGACCAAATGAAAGCATTGGATGATGAAGATGTAAAACCAATCTACGAAGAAAACTATTGGAATAAAATCAAAGGTGATGAACTACCAAATGGTTTGGATTTGTGTATCTTTGACTTTGGCGTAAACGCAGGACCTAGTCGTGCCGCCAAGATGATACAGAAGATGGCAGATACTACTGTCGATGGTGGTATCGGTCCTAATAGTATTAAAGCAATTAATGCTCTAGTAAAAAAAGACGGACTTGAAGAAGTCATTAAATTGTATCAAGCAAAGCGACAAGCATATTATGAAAGTCTAAAACACTTTGATACGTTCGGTAGAGGTTGGACTCGTAGAAATGAAGATACAACTGCATATGCTCTAGAGATGGCAGAATGGCCAACCGAGTGGAATGAACAGTCGCCAGAAGAAAAAGCAAAAATCAAAGCAGAAGAAGAAGCGGCGAAATAAACACTTGACTTTATTATAATAGTGTGATATAATACTATATTACACTTGAGGATTATGATGTGCTATTTAAACACTTAGAAGAAAAAAAGTTAGTTGAACTAAAAACAATTAACGAGAACAACCGAAGACTGTATGTGACACCAGAAGGTAAACAATATCCTTCAGTCACTACAGTCCTCGGTTGGGACACTAAGCAAGGTATCTTAGAATGGCGTAAGCGAGTAGGCGAAGCGGCGGCGAATAAGATAAGCAGACAAGCATCTGCTAGAGGTAGTCGCTTTCATTATCAGTGCGAAGATTATCTTAATAACAAAGAACCTAAGATAGAAGGTCCTGGTGAGAAGTCAATGTTCACTAGTATAGTACCTTTTCTTAATAGAATACAAAACATACATCTACAAGAAAAGAGTTTATACTCTGACCATTTACAGACTGCAGGTCGTGTAGATTGTATTGCAGATTTTGATGGTAGACTATCTATCATCGACTTCAAAACTTCAAGTAAACCTAAATCAAAAGAATGGATTACAAATTACTTTTGTCAAGGTTCTGCTTATGCAGTTATGTATGAAGAACGTACTGGTATACCGATTGATACTATTACTATTCTTATGGCAGTTGAAGGTAATGAAGCACAACTCTTTCAAGTAAAGAGAGATGATTATATCAACAAATATCTTGATATAAGAAATAGATATAGAGATGCAAATGGGCATTAGGAGATTAACATGAACACTAATATATTTTTATCAGGTTGTGTCGTAGTTTGGTCACTAACTTTTTTAGCAGGTCTTGCTTATGGTGAACCAAAACAAAATGACAACCCACCTCCTGCAACAGGTGAAATGTTTGGGTTGCAGAAACCAGTATCGTGTACCAGAGATGACTATGACGAAATAAAAGATAAACTAAAAACATCTCACGGAGAAATAGGAGTTGTTAGATATATTTCTGCAGATGGAACTGTTATTGAACTATTAGCAAATCCTTCAACAGGAACTTCAACTCTATTAGAGTTTCTAGGTGAAAGTGGAATAACTTGCATAATATCTTCTGGTGGAGGCACAGAGTATAATACTAATCTTTTTAAAGGTATTAAACCACCAAGTGTTACTCCAGGCGTTTCTACATAATATAAATATTTGATACGGCAGAAGGAGAATGCTATGCCACCTCGTAATCATAAGCAGTGGTCATCTGCACCACAAGTAGAAGCAATCAGTAGTGCTTGTTATAATAGTTTTGAAATCCATCAACAAGAACAAGATAAAATATTTTCTAAAGTTTGGGTTCCCATGTGTCACAAATCAGAGATGCCAAATGCAGGTAATTTTAGAACGACACAAATCGCAGGCGTTAATATTATTGCAGTCAATAACGGCGATACAATTAAAACTTATCTGAACACAGGTAAGTTTAATACACCTTCAGGAACAATGACTAGAGTAGAATTCCTAATGAATGACTATAAGGAGTTATACACAGAAGTTAAGCACGGCGGTATGGTGTGGACAACTCTAAACGAAAACCCCACACAGTCGGTAGAAGAATGGACTGCAGGTGCGTTTGATTGTATTGCAGACGCTATCGACACAGAAGAACTAGAAGTCTTTCACTATCATAAGGCAGTGATTAATACGAACTATAAATTGTGGCATGACACAAACAGTGAATTTTATCACGACTTCATGCATTACTTTAATAGAGTGTCAGGATTCAACGATGAATATTTCGCTAGAAAAAATATTCCTTTTGATAACGGTCATGTTAATGTTAGTAGTTTTACTGTTAATTACGAAGAGTATTCAGGATTTGAAGATAGAGGGGAATTATCTTTTCCCAATCTGCCGCCCAACCAGTGGTACATGGTTGACCTCTTTCCAGGATTCAACTTTAACCTCCGTGGGAGTGCATATCGTTCAGACGCAGTGACACCACTAGGTCCGAATAAAGTTCTGATTGAGTTTCGTGGATATGGGTTGTTAAGTGATACGAAAGAAGAAAGACTAACTCGTATCAATCATCATAATTCTATATGGGGTCCTTTTGGTCGCAACTTGCACGAAGACTTGATTGGTGTTGCTGGTCAAGGTGTAACAATGCGTGAAGGTACAGAAGCAAGAAACATTCTTCATGGTAGACATGAGAACAGTACAATACATGATGAAGTCGGCATGAGACATTACTATAGTGAATGGGGAAAGTATTTAGATATTGATCCATATTTTTCAGAAAAAGTGCTTGACAAAGTTGCTTGAGTATGATATAAATAAGATTACAGTTTGTTGATACAATCTGAATGACGGACAGGACGAGGGTGCGATACCCTCCGCCTCCACCATAAACACATTGCACAGTTAGTGTGCTTATGATGGGGGCGAAATAGGATCGACTGACGTAGATAAGAAAGAGTAGAACTGTCGGGTGACTGCGTAATTGGTCAAACACTACAAACGCAAACGATAACTTTGCACATTCAGAGTACGCCCTAGCGGCATAATCTGAGGGGTTGGTCACTTACCTTGCAACAGAAAAGTGGCATTTTATTATAGGTATGTGATGTATAGAATAACTGGTTATTTCAAAAATCATGTTGTAGTGAGATACTACGTTGACAAATATGATGCAATAGATTTCAAAGATGCTATAGATGCACATTACCCTTTGAAAGTAACATTTGAACAAGGAGTATATCCAATGAGAACTTTTATTGTGAATTCTTGGAATTCAATTATGAATGCTGACTTTAACCCACTCAAAAACATTCCTGACTTACAGACACGACATTTAGTCTTACAAGTACTTGCTTGGATGTGGTGTATTGTATTTGCTATTATTGTAGGTAGTTGGACTGCTTTCGGTATTAGTGCAGTAGTTCATGTTCTACTACTTGCGGCAATCGCAATCACAGTAGGAACATTTGAAACTGCCAGACGCAATCCTCAGTACTTTGGTGGACTAGGAAGAGGGAACGGCGGTGAACATGAATAAGTTCAAACAATGGTGGTATGAGACTGACAGTATAGAGATGGTTCTTTTTGCAACTCTGTGGAGTTTGCTTGGGTACGCCTCATATGTAGTAATATTGGCAGTGGTAGATAGAATATTATCTTAGGTAATAATCCAAAAAAGACTTGACAATCTAACCTAAATGGAGTATAATCTGTTTATGAATAAATTTTTATTAACTACAATATTATCTGTTGTTTCTTTTTCTGCACTTGCAGAACCTGTATTGCCGAGTTCAAATCCTGCAATATGTCTTGCTAATAATATTTACCATGAAGCAAAAGGTCAACCTGATGCTGGTCAAGTTGCAGTTGGACTTGTAGTATTGAATAGAGTAAAAGATAGTAGATATCCAAACACTGTATGTGAAGTTGTATATGATGCTAGAATGCGAGAGAGTTGGAAAACAAAACAGTATCCAGATTTACCAGACGATGAAAGAAAGTATTATCCTAGAAAACATCAATGTCAGTTTTCGTGGTACTGTGATGGTAAAGCAGATAGAATAAGAGATAAGAAATCATATGCAAAGATTTACGCATTAACAATTCGTATCTTAACAGGTAGGTATGATGGATTGATTGAGGGTGCTACACATTATCATGCCCACTATGTCAGTCCTTCATGGAGTAAAACACACACATATGTAGGTCAAATTGCTGACCACATATTTTATAGATGGGACTAATTAATGAATGATGTAGAACCGATGACACCTAAAAGATTTTCTAAGATAGTTGAAGATATTGTTAAAGATAAACAAGTCAATTATATGGATGCAATATTAATTTATTGTGAGAACCATGAACTTGAACCAGAAGATGTTAAGAAGTTTGTCAGTAAGACATTGAAAGAGAAGGTTGCAGTTAATGCTCAAGATTTACATTATCTTCCGAGAACAACTGCAGAGTTGCCAGTATGATTTTAAAGTATCAATTTTCTGAAACAAAACGTATATTAGATGATGCATCGATTGCAAAGATTATTGATATGGGCAATGCTAATATTGAACCAGCAAAGATTGATATTTCTGAAGAAGGAATAAAAAATCATAGACTAAGTTCTGTTTCATGGTTCAAAAGAAATGAACAAACTGAATTCTTTTATAAACCTCTACTTCAAATGATATATTTAGAGAATGTTAACAATAACTGGAACTTTGATTATGATGTAATAGAAGACTTGCAGTTTACGAAGTATGAAGGTAGTAAGAAGCAACATTATGATTGGCACGCCGACCAGAGAAGCATCCCTTACTCTTCTAATGACGTATCTAAAGAACTAGCAGGTAAAATAAGAAAGATTAGTTTTTCTATCATTTTAAATACTGATTACACTGGTGGTAACTTTGAGTTTGAAGTAGGGGCACCACACGAAAAAAATAGAACAGAAGTCTTGACACCTAAGTTAGGATGTGCTATAGTGTTCCCTAGTTTTATGTTTCATAGAGTAACTCCCGTAACAGAGGGTACTCGTTATAGTTTAGTAGGATGGATATGCGGCAAACCTTATCGATGAATGAATTTGATGCTTTTAATGTGTACCTTGCTTTCAAGTTACACTTCACGACAGATAGATATGATATAACAAAGACTAGAGGTGCAGTCAAGACAAAAGACGAAACCTTTTATAAAAGGTCTGACCAGTTTAACTTCAAGAGACTTGCAGAAGAGTTTAGTGAAGATGAACTACCAAAGTTTCTGATTGCTAATCATGTAGATGGTAATCGGTGGGGTGGTGCTTTTATTTATGAAGAAGCACTACAAGTATACAATATATGGAGAGGTCGTTTACAGAGTTTAACAAAGAACTTGACTAATGACCTAGAAGAAATTTGCTCAGAACTTGAAGAAGAGAACATCAACAAGTTCGACAAATGCTTTGTAGTAAAAGATGAGCAACATCCTCTGCTACTACAAATGTACAGTCGTGGCGATGTTAAAATCGAAACGATGCTTATACTAGATGCTATTAATAACTACTTGTCATATTGGGACAAGATGCTCGGTGAAGATTTCTTCTGGAAAGAAGAACGGCGAAAGTTAGTCAAGTACCGACCTTTTCTTGATTTTGATGTTGACAAATACAAGGTAATAGTGTATAGTAGAATACAGAAATATGATGAAAGTCATATAAATAGTCACATATAATGATTATGTGGATAAGATAAACTTATACAACGCAATATAACGTACATACGAGGTAAAAACATATGAGTACATTCGCACAACTAAAGAAGTCTAACGACAATCTTTCCCGTCTACTAACAGAAGTAGACAAAGTAAATACCCCCCAAAAGTCTAATAACAGTAATCAAGATGAACGCTTCTGGCGTCCAGAACTAGATAAGTCTGGTAATGGTTATGCAGTTATTAGATTCCTTCCAGAGAGTGAAGGTGAAGAACTACCATGGGTTCGTATCTTCAATCATGGGTTTCAAGGTCCTACTGGTAAATGGTATATTGAGAATTCTCTCACTACGCTAAATCAGAAAGACCCGGTTGCAGAGCATAACTCTGTACTATGGAACTCTGGTACTGAAGCGAACAAAGACATTGCGAGAAAGCAGAAGCGTAGACTTTCTTATATCGCTAACGTCTTAGTAGTTTCTGATCCTAAGCATCCTGAGAATGAAGGTCAAGTGAAACTGTTCAAGTTTGGTAAGAAAATCTTTGATAAGATTATGGATCAGATGAAACCACAGTTTGAAGACGAAAGTCCTATCAACCCATTTGATCCTTGGAAAGGTACAAACTTCAAATTGAAGATTAGAAAAGTAGAAGGTTTTACTAACTACGATAAATCTGAATTTGATTCCGTATCATCTGTATTCGAAGGTGATGATGCTAAGATTGAAGCATTGTGGAACTCACAATATAAGTTGCAAGAATTTCTTGCACCATCAAACTTCAAGTCTTATGATGAGTTGCAATCAAAACTTAATTTGGTTCTCAACTTAGAAGGAGCATCTCAAGAAAGTTTCACTCCTGCTGACAACTATGTGGCACCAACGCCAGCACCAGCAAGTGTGGATAAAGCACCATGGGTAGAAGAAGCGAAATCTACTACACCAGAGGTGACACAATCATCAGGCGATGATGAAGATGATGAAGCAATGTCATACTTCAGTAAACTTGCCAGCGATGACTAACATAACACAATAGGAGAACGGAAGTTATTCCATTCATCAAATTACTCTTATACTAGTTTGAGGAAATCTTAGATTTCGTTTGATGAAGAAAGTAACAGTTGTTTAAGAAAAGGAGGACTTGCGTCCTCTTTTTTTTATGCTAATATTAAGAACCGTTATAAATAGTAGTAACGATTGATATGGTCGCATTTCCCTACAGTATGATATAAGATGTTAAACCTAGCAAGGGGTAATCATGCTGGCAGAACTCGCACTATGCTCGGCGGCATTTAACACTGTAAAAGAATTCATTCAAAATGGTAAAGAACTTCATCAAATGGGTGAGGGTATTATCAACTATTTTGACGCAAAGAGTGCTTTACAGAAAAAAGTTAATAAAGCATCTGGAGACAAATCTGATTTAGAAGAGTTTCTTGCACTAGAGCAAATCAAAGCACAAGAAGACGAACTGCGTGAACTTATGATTTACACAGGACGTGCTGGTATGTGGCAAGATTGGATTAAGTTTCAAGCAGAAGCGGCACAGAGAAGAAGAGCGGCAGAGCAGGCGGCAGTGAAAGCAAGAATAGAAAGACAACGACAAATGTATCAATGGTTTGAGATTGGTGTCGCTCTTGCTCTTATTGGTACTGGTGGTATATTTTTAGTTTGGTTGTTCTATAATCTATCTATTTAGAAATCAACATTCGTAAGTAGAGTTAAATCTGTCTTATGATGTACGTTATTCGTAGCAACAGTTGTAGTATTAGCATTACTAGTATTTGAACTATTAATCTGCGTCACGCTTGGTTTTTGTTGATTTGCCAGCATTTCTAAAGTTGTTAGTTCGTTATTTTCTGCTTGTGCAGTTTGTAAGTTATTTCCTGACTTAGTAACTACAACACCATCAGCAACTAATTGTGTGTTTGGTGGACCGGTCATAGCACCAGCAGTTGTAATTGGTACCGCTGGTTCAGGTGCTACAAGACCTAATGAATCCCTTAACATTTTAATATTCTTTGATGCTTCTTCAAAATTTATTTCACCAGACGCAAGACCTTTAAATTCTATACTTTCTCCACCGAATAATTTTTTAAAGAAACCACCCTCTGCTTTACCACCCATGATTGCTTTTTCGATTGCTGGCACGGCACCTACTAAGTCATCTGCCATATCTTTAATATTAATATCGCCGCCATCAAATTTAAGTCCACTCAATTTTGATAATGCACTTTCAATTCTTTCTAGTGCAGTTGCGCCCTTTGTTAGGTCGTCTGCTTTACTAGCAACATTCATCATTTCTGTAATAGGGGACTCACTGCCTGTTAAGAAATTTACTATTTTTGCTCCAGCGTTTGCGAGAGAAGCAACAAGATTACCTCCACCGAATGACATTAGTCCATCTGATAATCCTGACATTACAAGTTTAAATCTCTCTACTTCTGCAGGAGTTGATCCAGGCAAAGATGGAATAGTTAAAAGATTTTTAACATTGTCTACTGTAGTTTGTGACCAATCAGAACCGCCAGTAAATTTAGCGATAGCGGCACCTACTCCAGCGACAGTACTACCAATACCAAATGCTACAAGACCAGCAGATATAAGTCCCATGTTTGCGGCAAAATCTACTACTTTCTTAAAGTTTATCTCTCCAACAGTTACGAGAGTTTTTACATTATCAACAATAGTTTGTGCCCATGTAGGATCAGTAAAGTTTGCAAGGGCGGCACCAAGACCTCCAACTGCCGCACCAACACCAAAGATAACAAGACCAGTAGATATTAATGCCATGTTTGCGGCGAATTTTACTGCCTTAGTAAAATCAATGTCTGCAACTTTAACGAGTTCTTTTACATTATCAACAATAGTTACTGCCCATTTAGGGTCCATAAAATTATTCAATGCTCCTGCTAAACCTGCAACTGCAGAACCAACACCAAAGATAGCAAGACCACCTCCGATTGTTCCTAATGCAAATGCCGCTGTGAATGCATCTGCTATTGATATATCTGCACCTAGTCCAGCGAGTTTCTTGACGTTCTCAACAATACTATCTACAAAACCACTACCACCAGTAAAGTTTACAAGTGCTTCAGAGAGACCTGCTACTGCAGAACCTGCTCCAAATATTGCTAGACCACCACCAAGAGTTGTAAGTGCTAAAACAGTTTTTCCTATCTCTACCGTGTCAACTTCATCAGATATACTTGTGAGTGTTAATACTTTGTCTTTTACTTTTTGTGCATCAAAGTCTAAGAATCCTGCAAATGCGGCGACAAGACCTGCGGCGGCACCAGCGGCGGCAACACCAAGCATTGCAAGTTTACTTGTAGGTTTTTTAGTATCAACTGCTACTTGACTGTTATCAGCAGGACCTGATATGATAGGCGCACCATCTGATGTTTCTCTATTTGTTTCTGTTGCTTGTGCCGCACCAAATGCATCAGGTGCAAGTGCGGCGGCAATTTGTTCTAGTAAATCAGTTTGAGGTGCAAGTGTACCTAAGATGTCTTGCAGATATGTTTCCATACTAGCAAGATGCGTAACTTGTGCATCTAACTTGACGCCATTCTCGATTTGCATCTTTTCAATTACATCTGCTAGTGAATTTATATCTGCCATTTTTTAGT
>MDSV01181294.1_pt1 | contig 23136 bp, 23 predicted proteins | sample 810851 | NCBI WGS metagenome assembly MDSV01 (sample SAMN05326640, study PRJNA326480) | marine metagenome | isolation source: seawater | place: Atlantic Ocean: North East | collected 2012 | reverse complement strand
ACTGTATCCCTCTGAGATTGCGGATGTCATTGAAGGTTCTCCAAGAAATAGAAGAGATCTTATTTGGAGTCTAGTGTCTAACGAAAACAAAGGAGAAACTCTTGCTGAACTAACTGAAGAGGTCAGAGGTAATTTGTTGGATGAGTTGATAGATGAAGATGGACCTGAAGGTTTGGCGGTCATAGCTAAAAATCTGGATACAGATGATCTTGCAGATATCATACAATCTCTACCAAAAAATTTAGTTAAAAAAACTGTTAAAAGTTTAGATAAGCAAAATCAAGATAGACTATCTAAGGTATTATCATTCCCAGATGATACTGCTGGTGGTCTAATGAATATTGATACTATTAATGTAAGATCAAATGTAACTGTTGAAGTTCTTTTGAAATATTTAAGAAGACTCAAAAAATTACCGGAGCAGACAGATATTGTATTTGTCACAGATATCATGAATAGGTACTTTGGTTTTGTTTCAATTCAAGATTTATTAGTAACAAATACAGGAGCTTTAATATCTGACATAATGATCAAGGATACTAATATTATTGAACCTGATGCAACGCAACATGAAGTGGCCAGAATTTTTGAAAATGCTGATTTAGTATCAGCAGCTGTAGTTGATAGAGATGGAATCTTACTTGGAAGAATAACAATTGATGATGTGGTGGATGTCATTCGAGAAGAAGCGGATGATTCAGTTCTTAATATGGCAGGCCTTAATAAAGATGATGATATATTTGCGCCTATAATTCAGAGTACAAAAAGAAGGTCCTTATGGTTAGGGGCTAACCTCTTAACTGCTATTTTGGCAGCCGCCGCCATTGGTATTTTTGAAGCGACGATTGAAAAAGTGGTTGCGCTTGCAATACTTATGCCTATTGTGGCTAGTATGGGTGGCATTGCTGGTATGCAGAGTTTGGCACTGGTTATTAGATCTCAGGCTTTGGATCAAATTGGGTCATCAAACTCAAGATTATTAATTCTCAAAGAAGCTTCGATTGGTGTATTAAATGGAATTTTATGGTCATCTGTTGTTGCACTTGCGGTCTATCTTTGGTTTGAGAGTATTTTCCTCGGAATCGTTATAGCATCTGCTTTATTAATTAATTTAATCATTGGTGCAATCAGTGGAGTCAGTCTTCCTCTAATTTTGGCCAGATTTAAAATAGATCCTGCCTTGGCTGGCGGGGTTATTTTAACCACGATTACAGATATTGTTGGGTTTATATCCTTGCTAGGTATAGCTACTCTCATTCTTTAGATCTATATTAGAATATTGTTTAAATCTTATACACTTTATAAACATCTTATTCACAGCTTGTAAACAAAAAAAACACAACATATTGTGTTTCTTATTAATTACAACCACAATAATTAGTGTTATAATCTAGTCTTCATACAAGGAAAGAAAATAAAAATGACTGAAGAACTACAGAATAATGCCCTCTCAAATAATGCAGAGAAATCAATAACAACAGATAACACTAGCCTGCCACCAGTCCCAGGAAAATATAGGGTCATGCGAAGGAATGGAAAAGTAACATCTTTCGATTTGGATAAGATCGTTGTAGCAATGACCAAAGCTTTTTTAAGCGTTGAAGGTAGCAGCGCTGCGGCGTCTACAAGAATACATAATGAAGTTGAATCTTTAGCTAAAAAAGTTGATACGACGATAAAGAGAAGATTTCCCGAAGGTGGTGTAATCCATATAGAAGACATACAAGATCAAGTTGAGTTAGCTATCATGCGCGCTGGATATCAGGATGTTGCCAGATCCTATGTAATTTATAGGGAAGAGCGAAGCCAGGCAAGAAGCTCGAATCAGATTGAGAATATCGAAGATTTACCTATTACAAAGTCCGTGATAAAGGAAGATGGGTCATCAGAGCCTTTGGATGTTGTTAAATTAAGGTTAATAATTGATGAGGCCTGCACAGGAGTAGATGATGTTTCGGCAGAAACAGTTTTCGATCTTATTGATAAAAATATTTATGACGGTATCAAGAAAGAAGATCTATCTAGTTCTATATTAATATCAATCCGACCATTAATAGAAAAAGATCCAAATTATTCTTATGTCGTAGCTAGACTTCTTCTGAGTAGTTTATACGAGGAAGGTTTAACATTTTTAAACTTTAAAGATCACGCTCCTACAATTAAAGAAATGTCTAACTCTTATTCTGAATATTTTAAAGAGTATCTTGGTAAGGCGGTAGAGCTCGAATTAATAGACAAAGAACTTTTAAACTATGATGTTGATTTTATAGCTAAGAATATCAATCCTTCAAAAGACTTAGCTTTTACGTATTTAGGCCTTCAAACTTTATATGATAGATATTTTATTCATGAGCAAGGTAAAAGATTTGAGTTGCCTCAAGCATTCTTTATGAGAGTAGCAATGGGACTTGCTATTAATGAGGAAAATAGAGAAGAAAGAACAATAGAATTTTATAATCTAATATCATCTTTTGACTTTATGTGTAGTACACCAACATTATTTAATTCCGGAACATTAAGACCTCAATTATCTTCGTGCTATCTGTCGACACTTCCAGATGATCTTAAAGGAATCTTTGAAGGTATAAGTGATGATGCTATGTTATCAAAATTTGCTGGAGGATTAGGGAATGACTGGTCTCAAGTTAGAGCATTAGGATCGCATATAAAAGGGACTAATGGTCAAAGCCAAGGAGTTATACCTTTCTTGAAAGTTGCAAATGATACAGCTGTAGCAGTCAATCAAGGTGGAAAAAGAAAAGGAGCAATGTGCGCTTATCTTGAAACTTGGCATTTAGATATAGAGCAATTTTTAGAATTAAGAAAAAATACTGGTGATGATAGAAGAAGAACTCATGATATGAATACTGCAAACTGGATACCCGATCTTTTTATGAAAAGACTGCACAATGATATGAGTTGGACATTGTTCTCTCCAAATGATTGTCCTGATCTACATGATTTAACAGGATTAGAGTTTGAGAAAAAATATGAAGAATACGAAAGGTCAGCTGAAAAAGGAAAGATAGTTAATTTTAAAAGCATAAAAGCTGTAGATTTATGGCGGAAAATTTTAAGCATGTTATTTGAAACAGGTCATCCATGGATAACATTTAAAGATCCTTGTAATTTACGTTCCCCACAACAACATGTTGGAGTGGTGCACTCATCTAATCTTTGTACAGAGATAACCTTAAATACATCTAAAGATGAAATAGCTGTCTGTAATTTAGGATCTGTAAACCTTGCGGCTCATATCAATGATAAAAGACAGCTGGATGTTAAGAAGCTTGAGAAAACCATTAGAACTGCAATGAGAATGCTAGATAATGTAATTGATTATAATTATTACAGTGTAGAAAAAGCAAAAAATTCAAATGCCAAACACCGCCCTGTAGGTTTAGGGTTAATGGGCTTTCAAGATGCTTTGTATAAACTAAGAATTCCATATGCCTCTGAAGAAGCAGTAGAATTTGCTGATGAAAGCATGGAGCATATAAGCTATTTTGCAATACAATCTTCTATGGAGTTAGCAAAAGAGAGAGGACCTTATCAATCATTTGATGGTTCATTATGGAGTCAAGGTATTTTGCCAATAGATAGTTTAAGAAATTTCAAAGAAATTCGCGGGAAGTATCTTGATGTTAATATGGAACAAACTTTGGACTGGGACTCTTTGAGAGAGAAAATTAAGATTAATGGAATGAGAAACTCAAACAGCTTGGCTATCGCTCCAACCGCAACTATTTCAAATATTTGCGGAGTGGCTCAATCTATTGAACCAACATATCAAAACTTATATGTTAAGTCTAACTTGTCTGGAGAGTTTACGGTTATTAATCCTTATTTAATTAAAGATTTTAAAGATGCAAATATTTGGGATGAAGTGATGATAAAAGATCTAAAGTATTTTGATGGCCAATTATCATCTATTAGCAGAGTTCCTGATGAATTGAAATCCATATATCAAACATGTTTTGAAATAGATACTAGATGGTTAGTCGAGGCTGCTGCTAGAAGACAAAAGTGGATAGATCAATCTCAATCATTAAACCTATATATTCCTGATACTGATGGTAAAAAACTTGATAGCGCATATAAACTTGCATGGATTCGTGGTCTAAAAACAACTTATTATTTGAGATCATTAGGAGCTACTCATGTAGAGAAGAGTACATCTGATGGATCAAAATTAAATGCAGTAGCAAATAGTTCACCAGAAGTTAAACAATGTCTAATAGATGACCCGGAGTGTGAAGCATGTCAATAATATATATAACAGCTATTTCTGTGATCTTAATCGTTATTGGTATTTATAGTTTTGTAGATATTAAGAGAAATAATGAAGAATTAAAATATAAACAGAATTCAATTTCTCCATATGTATGGGGAGAATCAATTAAAATTAAAGGTGATAAAAATGTATAACTGGGACGACCCAATAAATGAGGCTCTAAACAAGCCTGAAGAGGTGAAAGCTCCTCCTGTAGCTGAAGAAAAAATTAAAGATTCTCTTCAAGTTGAATCTGCGACCACAACTGATATGCAAGAGGGATATACTGGTATGGAAAACCTTGAGAAAGGAGCCGGACGGATTCAAGTCGATGATAAAGCTATTATAAATTGTAGAGCTGACCTTAATCAATTAGTACCATTTAAGTATGACTGGGCTTGGCAAAAATATTTAGATGGATCTGCAAATCATTGGATGCCTGAAGAAGTACCTATGCATGATGACATCAAATTATGGCAAGACCCAAAAGGTTTAACTGAAGATGAGAGAAAAATAGTTGAAGTTAACTTAGGTTTCTTTTCAACCGCAGACTCTTTGGTTGCTAATAACCTTGTCTTGGCTGTATATAAGCATATTACTAATCCTGAGTGCAGACAATATTTACTAAGACAAGCCTTTGAGGAAGCAATACATACTCATGCTTATACTTACTGTGTTCAATCACTTGGGCTAGACGAAAGTAAAATTTTTAATATGTACCGTGAGATACCTGCAGTTGCAACAAAAGCTGAGTGGGCACTTCCCTTTACGCAAAGTTTAGGTGATCCAAGCTTTAGAACTGGGACACCTGAAAATAATCAAAGACTGCTTCGTGATCTGATTGCATTCTATGTAATTTTTGAGGGAATTTTCTTTTATGTTGGTTTTACGCAAATTTTATCGATGGGTAGAAGAAATAAACTTACGGGTGTTGCGCAACAATTCCAATACATACTACGAGATGAGTCCATGCATATGAATTTTGGTATTGATGTAATTAATCAAATCAAACTTGAAAATCCTGATTTATGGACAGAGGAGTTTCAATCAGAAATGATCGAGCTTATCAAAACCGGTGTTGAGCTTGAGACTAGATATGCCTATGACACAATGCCTAAACCTATATTAGGTATGAATGCAGTTCTCTGTGAAGAGTACATAAAATTTATTGCTAATAGAAGATTTGTTCAAATTGGTTTACCAGAACAATACCCTGGAGCTAAAAATCCTTTTGAATGGATGTCAGAAATCATGGATCTTAAGAAGGAAAAAAACTTTTTTGAAACACGTGTTACAGAGTATAAAGTTGGCGGACAATTAAAATTTTAATTAGTGTACCAGAAGAACTTATTTTTTAACTAAAACAAGTTCTTCTGGTTTTTTAACTATTAGCTTCATCATCGCAAATATCGTAATTGAAAATATTATTGTAGAAAGCAAAGTCTCATCAAAAAATGGTATTCCAGCTACATAGCATGATATTAAGCCTTGTAAGTCCATAGTGTAAGTTGAACCAGTTACCCATACTCCAAAATTACTTATTATATAAAATATTGATGGCGATATAAGTGATGCCGTAAGAACGGATTTGGCGCTAAGTTTATTCATGACGATGGGACTTATTAAACCGATTACAACATATGCTCCATAGACAAAAACCATAGAAGAATAAATCCCTATATATAGGTCACTAATTACTTGAGATAATAGAATCACGAAAACACTTAATAATTTATTACGGATTAAATAACCTGTAAATATAATTAGAGCTATTGTAGCTGTAAAATTAGGAATCTCAGTAATCATACGAGATAGTATAAGCAACGATAACATTATTATAGGTATTATTAAGTTCATCCTCATTTTTAGAAACTCCTCGATATACTCACGTTGTAAGATCTCCCTTCACTATTATAATTATGCGCTTTTCGATATTTTTTATCAAAGATATTATTGAACTTAAATTGAATATCATAGTCATTACTTTTTCTTAAAAAGACTGCATTAATACCAGTATAGCCACCTAATTTATTATTATCATAAATAGAGTTATCGCTGTTCGTCTCAGATGTTGTTGATAAGCTAATTATATTATTTAAATTATAATTGTAATTAAGCTTACCAACTAATTTATTAGCTGGTCTACGAGACAATTTCACATTATTTGTTAAGTCCCTGGCATTTATAAAACTATAATCTAACTTATAGTTGAATTTTTTATAAGATTTGTAAAAACTAAACTCTAATCCTTCGATCTTAGCTCTATTAATGTTTTGCATCACTGATCCATCTGACTCAATAAGATTAGTAATATTATTATTAAATAGAGTTACAATAAGACCAGATTTTTCGTCTAATTTATATTTTAAAGAAATTTCTCTAGAAACAGACTCTTCTGGTTCTAAATTTGGATTTCCGCCATAGCCATATAAATCTGTACCATCTGGTGATCTAAAGGACTTCCCTATACCAGCAATTATTTTTGACCTATCACTTAAATTATAGCCAATATTAAAGTTACCAGTCAAAAATCCTCCATATAAGCTATGATTTATAAATCTTGAGCCTATGTTGTATAGTGTACTATCTGTGCTGTACTCTGATTGCGCATAATATTCAATAATGGTATTACTTTTATTGAATTTTGTACCATATGATAGTTCATATAAGGCTTCACCAGTATACATTGCGCCTAAAATTGTATTAGTATTATTTAGATTATAATAATTTTTCTCGAAATTAATTTGATAATTTTCGGTATGAGTATAATCAGTTGCTCCAGATGAATTCTGATTTATTTTATTTTGTTTTTGAATAAAAATTAGATTAGATTCCGATTCCTTATAATTTCTATTCCATGCTAATTTTATATGACTATCTTTATGGTCCTGATTTAAATTACTCCCAAAACTATCATACTCTGTATTACCATCACTTTGATAAAAATTAATATTAAATAAATTATTAATTTGATTAAAGAAATAGTTTACATCGATATTTTTATTTTCATATCCATGGTTTTTTGATGATGCAACTTTAGCTTTGTAGCCATCAGTTTCAATATTCATAAAACTTATTGATAAATTATGATTATTAATACTAAAGTTCTTTTGAAATCCAACCTTATTAGTCTCATCTCTACCAGTTCCAAAATAGATTTTTCCTAACTTAGAATCTATATCTTTTTTTGTAATAATATTGATTACCCCGCCTATGGTGCTTCTACCGTATAGTGTAGACATGCTCCCTTTCGTTATTTCTATTCTATCTAACATTTCCACAGAAATATGTTGAATTGCAGGAACACCAAGTGTGCCAGGATTTAATTCAACTCCATTAATTAAAACTTTAGTATGATTACTCTCTGTACCTCTCATAAATATAGATTTGGTTTGTCCATGTCCACCGTTACTTCCAATATTAATTGAACTTGAGTTACTTAAAATTTCATCGACTGACGAATATCCAAGATTACGTATACTCTCCGAAGTTATAACTTCGACCGAACTCAATGAATCAAATATAGTTGCATCCCTTTGACCTGGACTTACCAATATTTGATTAAGGTTAGATTCCGAATGAACCATATTATGAGATAAGCATAATAATAATACTATTGATGTTGTGACGTTTTTAAACATGTTGCTCCTTTTTTAAAAAGGACACAGATACAAAGCAGACTGTTATGATTATAACAGTCATACCCACTGTAAAAGCATCCACCGCTTTATGGGCTACTCATTATTTGGCATTCGGACTATTATACCGTTGCGGGGGCAGTGATAGAATCTTACTATCTTTCCCAAACTTATGAGTAATTAATTTTTAATTCCAATTCCTTTGGATAATATCATTAATGCCAACATAAACAAAATGATTATCAGAGTTATAATTATTGATATAGATAGAACTATACTAGTTTCTTCTAAACCAAGAAAGGCTAATCTATATGAGCTGATGATGTATGCGATTGGATTAAATACTGATATATCTTGCCAAACTTGTGGTAATGCATCAATTGAATAAAAGGTACCACCTAAGTATGTTAGAGGCGTCAAAATAAATGTCGTTACAATATTTATATCATCAAAGCTTTTAGCATACACTGCATTGATAAAGCCTGCAGTCGAAAATAAGAAAGCTGTTAAAAACGTGATCAAAATAACTAGCCAGGGATTATATACTGGAATATCCGTAAACATTGTTGTAACAAGAAAAACTGCGATACCTACAACAAACGCCCTCATCACACCACCAGAGACATACCCTAAAAGAATTATATAATTGGGAACAGGCGAAACCATCATTTCTTCATGACTTTTTTGAAACCTAGAACTATAAAATGAGCCAACTACATTCATATATGAGTTTGATATTATCGGCATAATTATTAATCCAGGTATAATATAATCTATATAAATAAAATCATCTATACTGCCAATCCTATCCCCTATAAAGTTTCCAAAAATTGTAATGTATAAAAAAATCGTAATCACAGAAGGTAAAATTGTTTGAATCCATATTCTGGCAAATCTAACAAATTCTTTGCGAACGATAGTTTGATAAGCTATCAAAAACTCAATTTTTATCATACTATCTTTTCCTTTGTTAAATCCAAGAATAGCTCTTCCAGTCTGTTTCTTTTACTTATTATATTTACTACATTAATATTTAACATTCTGAGTTTTTCAATAATATGTGTGACTGATATATTTTCATCTGCAGTAATTTCACAAGTTCTTGAATCAATTTTTTTAGAACTATATCCATCTGAATCAATCATCGTGGTTATATTATCTAAAGTTTTAATTATGTAAGTATGTTTCTTTGTCATTTTAAAAATATCAGACATTGAAGAATTTTGAATAATACTGCCTTTATGTATTATAGCTAAGTTTTTACATAGCCTTTCTGCTTCTTCAAGATAGTGAGTTGTCAATATAATTGTTGTTCCCTGATTATTAATTTCTTGAAAAAAATCCCATATTGTTAATCTTAGTTCCGTATCCACTCCTGCTGTAGGTTCATCAAGTATAAGGATGCTTGGTTGATGAATCATAGCTCTTGCTATCATTAACCTTCTCTTCATGCCTCCAGATAATTCTCTCGGAGTATTTTTTCTCTTATCCCAAATGCCTAACTGATTAAATAATATAGTTGTCCTCTTTTCAGCATCTTTTCTATTAAGTCCGAAATATCCGCCGACATTAATCATAGTTTCCTCAATTGGTATGAACTGGCATAAGTTATATTCTTGAGGCACAAGCCCTATGTTTCTTTTTGCAAAATCAGGATATTTCAGAGTATCTTTTCCCAACACCCTAACACTTCCTGATGTAATATTAATTAGTGAGGATATTATACCTATGACAGTAGATTTGCCTGCTCCATTAGGACCGAGGAATGCAAAAAAATCACCTTTATCGATACTCAAACTAATATTATCAAGCGCTTTAACATTATTCTTATAGACTTTATTTAGTTCTATAATTTCAAGTGCTTTTTCCATATAAATACCCTAAAAAACCTGTTTTTTTCCCTAATTTAATTGACAATAATCTATACTTCCGTAAACTTATCGAGTTATAGCAGATAAACAACATACATATCAAGTCTATAATGAAATATCACATATGGAGATTAAAATATGAGCCATACATCATACGAAAACGCAAGAGCAAGAGTACAACGTAGCGAGTTAGCAGTACCTGGATCTGCGCCTAAAATGTTTGAAAAAGCACTCAATTCAGAAGCCGATTTTATTTTTTTAGATTTGGAAGATGCAGTGTCTCCTAATGATAAGGTGTCGGCTCGTGAGAACGTCATAAAGGCCCTTAAGGAGATGGACTGGAGAGGTCATGGCAAAACTATATCTGTAAGAATTAACGGCCTAGATACACATTATATGTACAGAGATGTGGTTGAAATTATATGTCAAGCTGGTGAATTTGTGGATACACTACTCATACCTAAGGTTGGTGTATCAGGTGATGTTTATATGGTTGACTGTATGGTGAATCAAATTGAGCAAGAACGAGGTCTTAAAAATAAAGTTGGTCTTGAATGTTTAATAGAAACAGCCCTTGGAATGGTTAATATTGAAGAGATAGCTCAATCATCAAAACGATTAGAAGCTTTGCATTTCGGTGTTGCTGATTATGCTGCTAGTCTAAGAGCAAGAACAGTTGTAATTGGGGGATTGAATCCGGATTATCCTGGTGATCAATGGCATCATGGATTAGCAAAATTAGTTGCTACATGCAGAGCATATGGTTTAAGACCTATTGACGGGCCTTTTGGCGATTTTAATGATCCTGATGGATATATTAATGCAGCTAAACGTGGAGCAGCAATTGGAATAGAAGGTAAATGGGCAATACATCCATCTCAAATTGTACATGCAAATGATGTATTTTCACCTCCAGCCAAAGAAGTTGAGAAAGCTCATAGAATTATTGAGGAGTTAAAAAAAGCAGCAGCTGAAGGTAAAGGTGCAGCTCAATTGGACGGGAGAATGATAGATGCAGCTTCAGAAAAGATGGCTGAAAATATCATTAATATAAATAATCTAATACAATCTAAAAAATAATGAATATACATGAATATCAAGCAAAAGAAATATTAACTAAATATGGTGTAGCGACGCCTAAAGGAGGCATTGCCTACAGCCCGGAAAATGCCAAAGACATGGCAACTGAACTTGGGGGAGATATGTGGGTTGTCAAAGCTCAAATCCACTCTGGGGCAAGAGGAAAAGCAGGGGGAATTATTGTTTGTAAGACTCATCAGGAAGTTTCTGATGCTGCAAACAGTTTACTTGGTAAAACACTCGTCACTAATCAAACTGGTCCAGATGGGCTAACGGTTTCTAGGATATATGTTGAGGAAGCATCTGATATAAAAAAAGAATATTATTTAGGTCTAGTTTTTGATAGAAGCACCGAGAGCATTATGGTTGTAGCATCCTCTGAAGGTGGAATGAGTATAGAGGAAATTGCCAAAGAAAAGCCAGAATCAATCATACGCGCAAAAGTTGAGGCGGCGGTAGGCATGCAAAATTTTCAAGCTAGAGAAATTGCATTTGCATTAGGTTTAGAAGCTAAAGCTATATCAAGATGCGCCAAAGCAATAATGGGATGTTATGAGGCATTCAGTAGATCCGATGCAACAATGGTCGAAATAAATCCTTTAATTTTAACTGGTGACGACCACATACTTGCTTTAGATTGCAAAATGTCTTTTGATGATAATGCATTATACAGAATTCCTGAGATAGCAGAATTAAGAGACAAAACTCAAGAAGACTCTAAAGAGACTTATGCTCATGATAGAGGATTAAACTATATAGCGTTAGATGGTGATATAGGTAATATTATCAATGGAGCTGGTCTAGCTATGGCATCAATGGATATGATTCAATTAGCTGGAGGTCAGCCTGCTAATTTTTTAGATGTTGGCGGAGGAGCTACACCTGAGAAATTTGTTAAAGCATTTAAGCTTATTTCTGGCGATCCTAAAGTAAAGGTTATTTTAATTAATATTTTTGCTGGGATAAATAGGTGTGATTGGGTAGCACAAGGTATAGTTGATGCGTTAAGCCAAATAACTATTGAGCAACCACTAGTCATAAGACTAGCTGGAACAAATGTTAATGAAGGTATGAAAATCTTAAAAGATAGTAAGATAGATTATATCGAGGCTTCTACTCTTGAAGAGGCAGCTAATAAAGCCGTCAGGGCACTAAAAGATTTGGAGAAGAAATAATAATGGCTATATTAATTACTAAAAAATCAAAAATTATTGTGCAAGGTTTCACAGGTAAGATTGGCACTTTTCATGCAGAAGAAATGATGGAGTATGGAACTAATATCGTCGGCGGGGTAACTCCTGGCAAGGGTGGACAAAAACATTTAGATAAACCAGTTTTTAATACTGTTAAAGAGGCTGTCCAAGAAACGGGAGCAGATGCGAGTATACTTTTTGTGCCACCTGCTTTTGCTGCAGATTCAGCAATGGAAGCTGCAGATGCTGGGATTAAAACTTTAGTTGCAATAACTGATGGTATTCCAGCGCATGACATGATCAAAGTAAAACGTTACATGAGACGATATAAAAATGAAGATAGAATGACCATGGTTGGACCAAATTGCGCCGGGGTTATAAGTCCTGGTAAAAGTATGTTAGGAATTATGCCTGGGCATATATATAAGGAAGGAAATGTAGGTGTTATTGGTAGGTCAGGTACTTTGGGATACGAAGCTGCTCAACAAATGAAAAATCTTGATATAGGAATTTCTACTAGTGTTGGTATCGGAGGTGATCCAATCAATGGTAGTTCATTCAAGGACCATCTTGCAAAATTTGAACAAGACGATGAAACTAAAGTTATTTTAATGATTGGTGAAATTGGTGGGCCTCAAGAAGCTGAGGCAGCAGAGTATGCTAAAGAGAATATCTCTAAGCCAGTTATAGCTTATATTGCAGGACTAACAGCTCCTAAGGGCAAAAGAATGGGTCATGCAGGAGCTATTGTAAGTACTAAAGGCGAGTCGGCTGCAGACAAGGTTGAAATTCTTCAGGCAGCTGGAATTACTATCGCAAAAAACCCATCTGTGATTGGTGATACAGTAGAGTCTGTATTAAAGTCTTTATAAAGAGAAATGAAAACTCTTGGTCTAATTGATATAGGTGCTAATCTAACGCATCCTCAATTATTTAACCAACTTGATGAAATAGTTAATAATATAATTGCCTCTGAAACAGAATCAGCAATCATAACTTCGTCTACAATAGATGATACTGTTATTGCATTAGAGATTATTGATAAGTACCCTGAAATATTTTATACAACAGCTGGCTACCATCCTCATAATGCAAAAGACTTTAATATTGAGTATGTAAAATTAATTACTAGTTATTGTAAAAATAATAAGGTTGTTGCAATTGGGGAATGTGGTCTTGACTACTATAGGAAATATTCTTCAATAGAACAGCAGATCTTTTGTTTTGAAAATCATCTTATCATGGCAAAAGATAATAGTATGCCGATATTTTTACATGAACGAAATGCGCATTTAGATTTTATCTCATTACTTAAAAAATATAAAAATGATATTGATAAGGCAGTAGTTCATTGTTTTACAGGAGAAAAAAATCATTTAAAAGCTTACCTTGATATAGACTGCTACATTGGTATTACTGGATGGATAACTGACCTTGCTAGAGGAAAGCATTTGCATGATTTAGTTAAATACATACCAGAAGATAGGTTAATGATTGAAACAGATTCGCCTTATCTAACTCCTAAAAATTTACCTTTTAAGCACGATGGGATTAATCAACCTTCTTATCTGAATTATATTGCAGAAATAATCGCTGAATGTTTAAATAAAGATTCAAGATATGTTAAAGAAATAACGATAAATAATACTAAAAACTTTTTTTCTATATGATTACTAAAAAATTATCAAAACTAGAATTACCTCATAATAAATCTAAATTATTATTGCACTCATGTTGTGCTCCATGTTCAGGAGATATTATGAAGCGATTGTTAGATTCAGGAATTGAATATACAGTATTTTTTTATAATCCAAACATCCATCCTCATAAAGAATATTTATTGAGAAAAGAGGAAAACATGATATTTGCATCTAAATACAATATACCTTTCATTGATGCAGATTATAATCCAAGAGAATGGTTTAATTTAACCAAAGGAATGGAAGGAGATCCTGAGAGGGGCAGGAGATGCTCGACATGTTTTGATATGAGGTTTCTCAAGACATCTGAATATGCCTACAATAATGGTTTTGACATAATATCAAGCACATTAGGAATATCAAGATGGAAAGATATGAACCAGATTAATAAGTCAGGCGAGTTTGCAGCTTCAAAATATAAAGGCCTATCTTACTGGACATATAACTGGAGGAAAGAAAATGGTTCTCATAGAATGATAGAAGTTTCGAAGGATGAAGGTTTTTATATGCAGGAATATTGTGGCTGTGTCTATTCTCTTAGAGATACAAACAATTGGAGAGAAAAAAATCTAAGACCAAAAATTGAAATAGGTATGAAATATTATTCTCACCTAAACAAAGACACCACCGATAACTAAAAACCCTATTATGCTTAGCCATGCTAGTAACGACCTAGATATCATTGATTGAGAATACATAATTCTTTCGATAATAGCTTCATCATTATCATTGTTAGTTTTAAATGAAGCCAAGCCTACTGAGTTAATCAATTTAATATTTAAACTATAAATTTCTTTTTCTTTTTTTAATGATCTCCATTTATCCATGCATAATTCGAAATTTGCTACCACAGCAAAACTAAACGCACAGATACGGATTGGTAAATATTCAATTAATGAAATTATCAATTTTATATGCTTTTTAGATTTTTGATCTATTTTAATCGTATTACTATATATATAATTGTCTAATAAAATATACCCTAAACATCCTAGAGGTCCTAGTAGTAGAAAAGTAAAAAGAACTGAAAATATATGTCTTATTGAGTTATAGAATATATTGTTGATTATAGCATCAATATCATTAGTTTTATCAGTGTGCAATATATAACCAGATCTATTAGTATTATCAAACTCAACTTTTGTTTCTATAGAGAATTTTAAGTTATCTAGTTTCTGATTAAATTCATTAGGCTTTAAACAGTATAATAAAGCTACTAAACTTAGAAGGAATGAGAAAAATGGATGGATAAAATAATTTAAAAAACTATCCAGCATAGTAAAAGCTAGGATTATAAATATAGGAAAACCTATATAGATATAATTTTTTCCTAATTTATAGTTCCTAAGAAGATCTCTGAACTTTAAAAAATATTTGTCAATTACAGCAGTATCTTTCATGTTGGAAACTGGATCATAAACATACTCAAGAACAAGAGCAAAAAATATTAAAAATGCTGTAACCATATAATTATAACCTTATCCTGTTCCATTCAAAATACGGGCCAGGATCATCTTTTCTATCCGGTGATACTTCATTATGACCTATTATGTTCTCATCTACAATTCCAGGAAAGAAGTCCTTCAAGCATATGATCACTTCATTCAAACTATCATACTGCTTATCTGTAAATTTACTTTTCGTAGTCCCTTCAAGTTCAATTCCAATTGAATAATCATTGCAGTTTCGCCTTTTTCCATGTTTGGAAATGCCTGCATGCCAAGCTCTAAGACTAAATGGGACAAACTGTATTATCCCACCATCTCTATTTATTAGTAAATGTGATGAGACTTTAGTATCTTTCAGTGATACGAATGATGGATCTTTATTTGTGTCAAGATTATTGGTGAAGAATTCAATAATGTTTCTGTTATTATAACATCCAGATGGCAAGCTAATGCAATGGATTATAATGGTATCTATAACAGTATTATCAGGCCTATTATTGCAATTATCAGATCTATGATAGGCAATATCATTAATTAAATTTGTATTATTATTAATTTTAAGCATTTTTTATATAAGATCCCATCATTCGCTGGTACTATGTTATTAATCTTAATTATGCCAAACTTTTTAGTTAATACAGACACAAAATTACATAATATTATGGATGATTTACAGAAATCACCAATTATGGGCCTTGACACTGAGTTTATAAGAGAATCGACTTATTTTCCTAAACTTGCTTTGTTGCAATTAAGTGACAAGAATAATACATACTGTATAGATATTTTAGAAATTACAGAAAATAATCTTATTTCTGAATTATTAGTTAGTGAAAAAATAAAAAAAATAATACATGCGTCTAAGCAAGATTTAGAGGTTTTGAATCACTACTTTAATTGTTATCCAAAAAATATATTTGATACTCAAATAGCATATAATTTATTAACACCTGACGTCAGTATAAGTTATTCAAATCTCGTTAAAAAATACTTAAATATTGAACTAAAAGAAGGATCATGGAGAACGGATTGGTTAAAGAGACCCTTATCAGATGATAAAATTGAATATGCAGCTAATGATGTTAAATACCTAATAAAGCTATATGATATTTTAAATAGAGAATTATTGGATTCTAATCGTATCGATTGGTTTTATGAAGAGCAAAATGTAGAGCTTAAAAAATCCAATATAGTTGCTAAGCCAGATTCATCCTGGGAGAAGATTAATCTGCCATCTAATATCACCTCAACACAGTTGAATTATTTAAAAAAGATTTCATATTGGAGGGAAGATAAAGCTATTGTCAATGATATCCCTAAAAGATGGATATTTAGTGACAGCGAAATAATTAAAATTGTCATGTCTAAACCGAATAAGTTATCTAATATACTTAAAAACCTTAAACATTCAATGAATGAGAACGATACTAATTTTATTAAGTCTATAATAAATGATAAATACATTAGACCGGATAGTGTCAATAAAAATATAGATGGCAATCTCTATAATGAGAGAGTTAACAAATGTCACCATGTGCTAGAGAAAGTTGCTTTAGAGCATAAGTTAGCTCCTACATTAATAGCGAGTAAACGTGATATTGATGCTTTCGCAAGAAATAAAAATTATGTTAAGTTTTTGCATGGTTGGAGATTTAAAATCTTCGGTAAGTTGTTACAATAGATGATGCGTAAATATTCTTCTAAGATAGTTGATGGTAAAGATAGATCTCCTAGTAGATCGATGTTACGCGCAGTAGGCTTTAAAGATAAAGACTTTAAGCTCCCACAGATTGGAGTTGCTTCAACATGGAGTATGGTGACACCATGCAATATGCATATAAATGAGCTTGCAGAGATATCCGCTAAAGCATTGGATAAGAGTGGTGGCAAATCAATTATCTTTAATACAATTACAATTTCTGATGGGATATCAATGGGAACAGAAGGCATGAAGTATTCTTTGGTATCTAGAGAAGTTATTGCAGATTCCATCGAAACAGTTGTAGGGTGCGAAGGTTTAGATGGATTAATAGCCATAGGAGGATGTGATAAAAACATGCCTGCTTGTATTATTGCGATGGCGAGGCTTAATAGACCCTCAATCTTTGTTTACGGGGGTACAATTCTGCCAGGATTACATAAGTCAAAAAAGATTGATATTGTTTCTGTATTTGAAGCCGTCGGTAAAAATGCAAATAATGAAATTTCAAATGATGAATTAACCCAGATCGAAAAAAAGGCTATACCTGGGCCTGGCTCTTGCGGGGGAATGTATACAGCAAATACCATGGCATGTGCAATTGAAGCGTTAGGAATGAGTTTACCCAATAGTTCAGCACAAGTTGCAATATCGACATCTAAAAAAAATAGACTGTAAAAAATCTGCTGAAGCGCTAATGAATTGTCTTAAAAAAGATATCAAACCCAAAGACATCATAACTAGAAAATCAATTGAGAATGCAATAACTGTTGTAATGGCACTAGGAGGTTCGACGAATGCTGTTTTACATATACTAGCAATTGCACATTCAGCTGGTGTAAAAATTAGCTTAAAGGATTTCGACAGAATTGGTAATAAAACACCAGTTTTAGCAGATTTAAAACCAAGTGGAAAATATTCAATGTCAGAATTAGTAAAGATTGGAGGAGTTGCTCCTTTAATGAAGTTACTCCTTGAAAAAAAGTTAATGCATGGAAATTGTATTACAGTGACAGGCAAGACAATATCCCAAAATTTAAAAAATGTTAAGCATTATAGTCAATCTCAAAAAATAATAATGCCCTTTAATAACCCAATTAAGAAAAATGGGCATCTCATTATTTTAAGAGGAAATCTTGCGCCAAAAGGATCGGTAGCAAAAATATCTGGTAAAGAAGGTAATAAATTTATTGGTGTAGCAAAAGTATATAATTCAGAAGAAAAAGCTTTGGATGACATATTGAACGATAAAATAAAAAAAGGAACAGTTATTGTCATAAGATATGAAGGCCCAGTCGGCGGGCCAGGCATGAGAGAAATGTTATCACCAACTTCTGCAGTGATGGGGAAGGGGCTAGGAAAGGATGTTGCTCTTATTACGGATGGCAGGTTTTCAGGTGGTAGCCATGGTTTTGTTGTTGGACATATATCCCCAGAGGCTTTTATAGGCGGACCTCTCGGAATAGTTAAGAATGGTGATCAAATTGAGATTAATTCTATTACTAAAAAACTCAACCTGAATATTTCTTCAAATGAATTTAATAAAAGAATAAGAGAATGGAAACAGCCAAGTTTGAAGAGAAAGATTGGCGTACTTTCTAAGTATGCTAAATTAGTCAGTCAAGCCGATGAGGGCGCTATAACTGTAGAATAAAATATTTACAGGTCTTGTATCTCAACTTTAAAGACTTTGTTTGTAATTTCATATAGCTTTTCTAGTCTTTCTATCCCATTATTTATAGCTATCAGCTTATTTTTTGTATGAGAGTCTAGTGGCAAACATTCAGTTAATCTAAAGCCTACCCAAGATGCATCTGAATATCTCTCATTTTTGTAATTTATAAAATTTTTAATACCAGGATAAATTTTCTTATAAAATTTAGATAGTATTAGATACTTTTGTGGAATCATATACTCTTTTTCATCAGGGATCTCTTCAATAGTGCCGCACAATAGGTTGCTATCATTTATTTTTGAATTGAGAACATGAATTTTAGATAGTCCTTCTATAGTAATGCCCAGCAGACCATCTTCCAATTGATTCCAGTCAGTTATTTTGACATAACAACCGTAATTATAGATATCATCAATATATTTATCTCCAGAATCACTTCTAACAAGAACTATGCAAAAGCCTGTATCATTTTTAATACAGTTTTTTACCATATCTATATATCTTCTTTCGAAGATTCTGAGCGGGAATATACCTCCTGGCAATACAATACTTTTTAAGGGAAATAATGGAATAGATTCTTTATTCATATTTACTTCTTGATAAAATTTAAAGCTAAAGAGTTAATACAATATCTTTTACCTGAAGGCTGAGGGCCATCATCAAAAACATGCCCCAAATGCGCATCACATTTAGCACATAATGTTTCAAAGCGTACCATAGAATGAGAATAATCTTTCTTAATATTTATAGCATCTTGAGAAATCATCTCAAAAAAACTCGGCCAGCCTGTGCCAGAGTTAAATTTAGAAATTGATGCAAACAAAGGATTGCCACAGCATTTACAGATATATATTCCATCTTCATCATTATCACATAGTTTTCCGCTAAATGGAGCTTCAGTCCCTCTCTCACGAGTTACAGAATATTCTGCTTCTGTCAGGCTCTGTTTCCACTCTTTAGATGTCTTGGAAATTTTTTTCATTTACCAATATGCCTTCTTAGTTTTTCTGTACTCTTATTACTCATAATTAAAATAATATCAATATCATTATAATTTTTATTTATATACTGAAGTATTTTTTCATAATTATTATATATAATAATTTTTTTACTTTTTAGTGTCCATTTTGAAAGATCGGAACGTATCAAAATACTATGATGAGATTGCTCTAAAACTTTTGGTAGGTCTTTTTGATGAGCACCTGAAATCATCGAATTAGATTTAATTTCGCAGATTGAAAGTATTTTCTTATCTTTAAAATTATTTTTCAGAGATTTAATAGAACCCTCAATTTCCGTTGGATGATGAGCAAAATCATCATAAATAATAATATGATCTTTCCTATCAACTAATTCCATTCTTCTCTTTACTCCTTTAAAACTCTTTATCGCTTCAAGACATTTTTTTAGAGGTACTTTAATCTGAAGTGCAGCGATAATTGCCAGAGAGATATTTTTGTAGTTATGAAGACCAATTAAATTCGTCTCTATGATTGATTTCTTTCTATTATTCATTAGGAGATAATTATCTTTATCTTTATTTTTAGTTAATAACCATTTGGAAGATTTATTGTTGGACTTATTTGTAAATGACACTTCTTTAGACCAAATACCTTTTTTTAGTAGCTTCTTAATATTCTTATCATCATAATTATATATAATGTTACCATTCTTTGGGATAATTCTAATTAAATGATGAAAATTTTTTATTATCGAATCTATATCATCAAATATATCAGCATGATCAAATTCAATATTATTTATTATCAGTATGTCAGGCCTATAATGTATATATTTTGATCTTTTATCAAAAAAAGATGTATCGTACTCATCTGCCTCAATTACAAAGTATTTTGATTTGGTCAGCTTAGCTGGAGCATTGAAGTTAATTGGTTGACCCCCAATAAGGTAACTTGGATTTAACTTTGCTGACTTAAGTATCCAAGCAACTATTGATGATGTTGTTGTTTTGCCATGAGTGCCTGACACAGCAATTACATATTTATCTCGAAGTACATTTTCATATAACCATTGTGGGCCAGAGATATATTTGATATTGGACTCCAGAAGCCTTTCAATTATAGGTGTTCCTCTTGACATAACATTACCAACTATAATTAAATCAAATTTCTTATCTAAAATTTTCGGATTATATCCTTCTATATAGGCTATCTTAGAATCTTGTAGAACAGTTTTCATTGGATCATAAAGATTTTTGTCGGAACCTGTAACTTGATGACCTAACTGTTTTGCAATTATCGCTATTCCAGCCATGAAAGTTCCACCTATTCCTAGAATATGAATCTTCATGAGGCTAGCACTTGTATAAATATCATCATAAAGATCACGCATACCATGCTATGCAGCAGAGAAAAACCTAAACCAATTGTCATAGTTGTATCAAAAGCATTTTTAAATATATGTCCATTTACAAACCATGCATATAAAGAAATAATTAAAAAGGCTACTAGCAATGTTTCTCCTGTAGGTCCTGCAGCTAATGTAATAAGATTAGTAGATAATGCCACCAAAGCATGTATGCCAAGAACTCCATTGCAAACTTGAAGATATCTCGAGGAATACTTTGAAACATCATTACTTTTATCTTTAATATTTAAGCATATCCTTATGAACAACAAAGTAACAAATACATAAATAATAGCAAAAAAGATATTAACCGTAATATCTATATTTGGATCAACAACCATTAATCCGATAGCGATATTAAGAATTATGATAATTTTTAATAAATTAGGGCTTGACGGTAAATCTTGCGGGCCACCCGAGAAAAGTAGAATATTTAGAAATATTTTTAAGTTAAATATCATAATAGTGTTATAATTACTTAGTTCTTAACATACTAAAGGATAACATATTGGATCAAAACTCTATAATCAAATCTTATAAGAGAGTTTCTAGTTTTTATGACATGACTTTTGGTCAGGTTTTCAGACCTGGACAGAAAGCAATTATAAAAAAAATGGATTGTGCTGAATCTGATTGTGTTTTGGAGATTGGTATAGGAACTGGCTCATCGCTTCAATATTATCCAAATGAAACCAAAGTTGTTGGTATTGATATTTCACCAGATATGTTAGAGTTAGCTCAAAAAAAAATAGCTAAAGACAAAATCTCTAATAAGCATATTCTTTTAATGAATGGAGAAACTCTGTCTTTTCCAGACAATACTTTTGACAAAGTTGTGGGGATGTATGTAGTTTCAGTTACTCAAAACCCTCAGATACTCATAGAAGAAATGAAAAGGGTTTGCAAGGACGATGGTGATATTTATATTGTTAACCACTTTAGTACTGAACAAGATAACCCTTTCGTTAAAATGTTTGAAAAGGGACTAATGCCTATTAGTAAAGTATTAGGATGGAAACCATACTTTCCTTTTGATGAATTTAATGCATATGCAAATTTAGACGTGCTAGAGATGTCCAAGGTTAATTTATTCAACTATTGGAATATTATTCATGCTGCGAATAATAAATAATTAAGATCCTGTCGCTTCATCAATCATCTTTTTTAATTCACCTGATTCAAATAGCTCAAGTGTAATATCACACCCACCAATTAGTTCCCCTTTTATATATAATTGAGGAAAAGTAGGCCAGTCTTTGAAACTTGGCAGATCCTGCATAACCTCTTGGTCAAGTATGATGTTGCAATAAGCAAATTCTTTACCACATTTTTTTAATGCATCAACAGTTCTAGATGAAAAGCCACACATTGGCATTTCTGGTGTACCTTTCATATAAAGCATAACTGGGTTTTCAGAAACTTGTTTTTTTATTTTTTCAATTGCCGACATATTGTTCTCCTTTAATTTATAATTTTCCAACAAGCCTCAAAGAATCAAAACAGTATGTTAAAGACATATTACATACCTAATTGATTATGTGCTGACCCCATGAATAATAACATTGGTATACTTAGCAACGTATTAGTTCTTGAAGCTAAGAGCGCAACCTTTTTAGCCTTAGCTATTTCATCTGCAGTTGCATCAACCATTCCTAACACTTTTTGCTGATTTGGCCATATAAGAACCCATACATTAAATAACATAATTGTTCCTAGCCAAGCACCTATACCTATACCCTGCGTGTAACCTTCTTGCAGTGTAAAAGCGGCATGAAGCTGCCCATGATCATGTAGATACCATGCTCCAGTAACCCAAGTAACAACAGCTCCCCATCTGAACCAGACCAATGCAAGTGGCGCAACATATTTACCAATAGCTGCAGGACCTGGGTCATTATCTACAGTAGCTGCTGCCATTGCTGGAACTTGTACAAAATTAAAATAATAAAGCAATCCTATCCATGTAACTCCAGACAAATAGTGAAGCCACCTTATATAATGTTCGATATCAACTAATTTTCCACCAATTAGCATAATAATTGCCGCGCTTAATACAAAGCCAGAAATTATGGTCCCTTTTATTGATAGTAGTGGGTTCATATATACCTCAAAAATAAATTTTATATGGGTCTTATGATAAATGATGTAAAATATTTTATCTATCAGTAAGTTTAATAAATTAAACGTTTTTT
>MDSV01104582.1_pt1 | contig 23136 bp, 28 predicted proteins | sample 810851 | NCBI WGS metagenome assembly MDSV01 (sample SAMN05326640, study PRJNA326480) | marine metagenome | isolation source: seawater | place: Atlantic Ocean: North East | collected 2012 | reverse complement strand
CTAAAGCAATTTTAATACTCTCTTGCATTGCATTAAGTTGTTGTGTCATGCAATTCTTCCTTTTTTAATAGTTTTAACATTTTTTTTCTTTTTTGAAAACATTGCACAATTTGTGCCAGATATTTTTTTTATTTCTAAATAAGGAACTTTAGCTGAAATAATTCCAAAAGCTTTACAACCATTGGGAAATTTAGGTTTGTAAGTAATATAGAAATGAATACAGTTATGACAATTATTTTGATGCATCCTTCATTAAATCCCTAAGTTTGTATACAATTTTTGCAATTTGGTATCTTAAAGCTCCACAAAATGACGTCAAAGCACAAAACCACAAGAAAATAGACATTAAAAGTTCTTTATTATTAAATAATTCTAATGCTTTGAAATGACACACTATAGAGCTATAAAAAAATGCTAAGGTAACAATTAGTTGAGAAATATTTCTATTTATCATTTTTCTTTCCATATTCGTCAAAAATCATATCTTCAGGAACTTCAATTTCTGGTTTTTCAATTTCCTCCCCATTATTTACTTTATAAATATAAGCTAAAGCAATTGCAACGGCGTTGTAGAGTTGACTCATTATTTCTTCTCCAATATCACAAGTATAATATAATGCTCTAGCTAATTTTGGACTCTGCATTGTTCCAATATCAAGTTTTTTTCCTTTTTCGATAATTTTTTCGGCGATCTTTCCTCTACCTTTAGAAATTATAACTGGAGCTTTTGATTCACCAACTTCGTATTTGAGTGCAATTGCAAAATGGGTTGGGTTTGTGATAATAGCTGTAGCTTCACTTAGATCATCTAGCGAAGCGTTTTCCTTCCTACCTTGCATTGCAGCTTGAGCTTGAAGTTTTCTTATTTTTTGCTTAACTTCTGGATGACCGTCTGTTTCCTTGTATTCATCTTTTAAATCTTGATGAGACATTTTTAGTTGCTTGATAAAATCATATTTTTGATAAATTAGGTCTAATATGGCAATAAAAGCTAGAGCTAATAATAATGCAGTTGCTAATTCAGGAAAAAAAGATGACAACCTGTTCACTGCAGAAAAAATATTTGCAGTAGTCAAATTTGTAAGATCTGGAAGATACTTTTCAATAAACAAATAAGAAATAAATCCAAGAAGAGAAACTTTTAAAATGGCCTTTACTAATTCTACTAGACCTTTAATCGAGAAAATTCTTTTTATACCCTTAATTGGATTAATTTTCTCAAATTTCCAATGAATTGATTTTAAAGAAAAGTTTATTCCTCCAACAGCAAATTGAGTTAAGATACTAACAATTAATAAAGGAACTGAAAAAATTACAAAAACCTGTAAAAAAAAACGTATAACTTTTCCCATTGATTCTAATGGAGACTTTCCAGAGGCTATTTCCGGTCCAAATGAAAATAGAGATTTACATATTTTTAGAAATTCATCCAAAAGATATGGGGAAAAATATAGTAATAAAACACCCATGAACATTGAGCTAAAAACAAAAACTTCTTTAGAGGATAAAACTTTACCATCCTCCCTCGCTTTTTCCAGTCTTCTGGCTGTTGGTTCTTGCGATTTTTCTTGACTTTCGTCTCTATCTTCTGCCATTAGATATCCATTTAGTTAGCAAGTATATTTTCTATTGATTCTAAAGAGCTTTTCGTTAATTCCGCAAAAGCATTTCCAATAGATTGTGACGAAACGTACATAATAAAGAATGCCAAGATCATTGTTACTGGGAATGCAAAAGAAAACATATTTAGTTGCGGTGCAGCTCTAGTAATAATACCAACTGCTACATTAGTCATTAGTAGAGCACCAACCACCGGCAACATTATTAAACCGCCAGTATAAAACATTGCTCCTGCAGCTTCGATACCAAGACCTACCAACCCTATCGGCGGCAGACCATTATTTATGTTAAAGATTTCAAAACTTTTAAATAGGAATTCAATGGCAATTAGATGTCCATTTAAGGACAAAAATACTGTAATTAGAAATAAATCAAGTGTAAGACTAATAACTGGAGTCTGACCACCAGTATCAGGGTCAACCATTTGTGAAAACCCTAAACCTGTTGTCGAAGCTATTTTTTCACCTGCAAGACTTGCAGCTGCAAACCAGATACTTAAAGTCATACCGAAAGATAGGCCTATCAAACCCTCAATAATTACAATTGTCAAAAGATTTTCTAGAACGGCCTCTGAAATTTCGATTTCAGATAGATAACCAAAATAAAAAAATGAAATTATTAAAGAGAAAAGTATTTTTATATTTAAAGGAATAACCCTCGACCCAAAGAAAGGGCTGGATATAAAAAAAGCAGAAAGTCTTATCGAGCATAAAAAAAATTTAAATAAATAATCTAGTAGTGAATTAAGCTCAAGCCCTGGCAATGCATCCATAGGGTTATAAAAAGGTAAGGGAATAAACATCATTTTATCCCTGATATAGTATCAAAAATAAATCCAAAATAGTCGGTCAAACTTACTAAAAGAAAGTTTGCTAGAAATCCCATTGCAAAAATTACTAAAACTATTTTTGGGACAAAACTTAGCGTCATTTCTTGAATAGATGTTGCTGCTTGAATAATTCCAATAATCAGTCCTATTGCTAATGCTGCACCTAAAAATGGTCCGCTAGACATAAGGACTTGATAGAAAGCTAACCTTACCATTTCTACATTTTCATCAAAACCCATTTTTATTCCTTTAATTTCATTACGAGAATGTTCCTACTAGTGACCCGACAGTCATTGACCATCCGTCTACCAACACAAATAATAGTAATTTGAATGGAAGAGCAATTAGCATAGGAGATAACATCATCATGCCTAATGACATAAGGATGGATGCCACAACCATATCAATTACAAGAAAGGGCAAAAATAGAAGAAAACCAATTTGAAATGCAGTTTTTAGCTCACTTGTTATATAAGCAGGTAAAACAATATAAAAGGGTATATCTCTAGAATCTTGAAATTTACCTTCATTTGCCATTTGTGAAAACATTAGAAGATCATTCTTTCTAGTATTTTTAATCATAAATTTTTTAAGTTCTCCACCTCCGCTTTCAACGGCCTCACTTAAATTCATTTCACCATTATTATATGGTTCTGAGACATCAGAATAAATTTTATTAAATGTAGGGGCCATAACAAAGAAAGTTAGAAACAGCGAAATTGCAACTAAAATTTGATTCGGTGGCGTTTGTTGTGTTCCTAACGCTTGCCTAAGAATCGACATAACAATTATGATTCTCGTAAATGCAGTCATTCCCAAAACTAGTGAAGGAAGAACTGTCAAAGCCGTCATTAAAGCTAAAATTTTCAAGGAGAGCGAGTAAGTTTTTGTACCATTTGCTGACTCAGTAATTGTCAAAGCTTCAAATCCGCCGGGTGCAATTTGAGAAAAGCATATAACAGGGATAAAAAGAAATAATAAAAAAATAAACTTATGTTTTATCATTCATGAGCCTTTTTTCGAAAACTTTTTCAAGCTTATTTGGTTTTAAGGTATTGTTTTTAATCTCAGTAAGTAAAGAACCTGAGTTTTTTCCAGATATAAAAAGATAGTCTTTATCATCTAGATTTAGTATTAAAGCTCTATCTCCCTGACCAAGAATAGTTACTTCAGAGACTTTCATCCTTTTCTTTGAGTTAATAGTTCTGGAAATTAGATGTTTATTTTTTTTTATGTAGTAGAAACCAATAAAAAGTACGGCTAAAAAACCTAAAACCAATAAGTAATTAGCTAGACTAGGTCCTGTATATTCTGGCATTTTTCCCTCTCGTAATTGTTTAAAAAGGTAGATGCAAGAAACTTGCCGAATTCAAATAATATGGTCTAAGTAATTGAATTTATTGAATAAAAAAAATATATAAAAAGTATTGTCAATTAGTTGACAATTATAAATTTTGCATTAACTCTTCTGGTGTGGCTACCTCTGTAAATCTAATTCCAAATTTTTCACCCACCATGACGACTTCACCTTTTGCTATTTTTGTTCCATTGGCCAGAATATCTAAAGCGTCTCCAGCTAGCCTATCTAACTCTATAACAGAACCTTCATTTAATCTCAAAAGATCTTTAATTTTAATTTCAGTATTGCCAACCTCAACAGTAAGTCTTACTTCAATATTTTCCAAAAGTCTTAAATTGCTAACGGCTGCTGAATTAGTCTCTACTTTTTTATCAACTTTTTCCTCATCAACAGTTTTATTACTTTGAACTTCATTCTCGTCAGTCTTGACCTCATTTTTTACTTCTGAGGTTTCTTTATTTTCTTGTTCTGCCATTTCTGCATTCATGATTTTCTCCTTAGTTTGTTCTTTGTGCTAGTTTTACCGAAGCATTCCCTTTTAGTTCACCCATTTCTGCCTTAAAGTATTTTTGATTTTCAACATAAAAGTCAACTGTATCTTCAAGATTAACATTTAATGTATCACCCTCTTTCATCCTTAATAACTTTGACATTGAAACTCTTGGCTCCGTTAAATTGCTTTTTACCATTAATGAAACCTCTAAAACAGCTTTTTCTAACTTATCTCTCCATGACATATTAGACTCAACTACATCAGACTGGACTCTAGATCTTAATAATGATGAAACTGGCTTGAGAGTTTGAAGTGGGTAGACTACGTCAAAGGACATTGAGTCTATATTAGGAAGTTGCATTACAAATGAACACACAATAACGAGATCTGTAGATTCTACAAATGCTGCGAATTGAGGATTCTGTTCTCTACTTTGAAATTTGATTGTTATTGGTGTTAAGTCTTTCCAACATTGTTCTAAAACATCAGATATTCCATGATTTATTACTTCAATGATTTTTTCTTCAGTTGCGGTAAACTCAGTTCTAGTAGCATCATTTACTTCAAGTTTGCCACCATACCTACTGCTAGTACATAAGCTTACAAAAGTTGGAGGTAAAACTGTTAGCATTGATCCTCTCAATTCGTCAATTCGATTGTTTGTGAGGCTCATAAATGCATCGAGACCTGAACTATATTCTTCAAAAGATTTTACTTCTGGTGGAAACGAACTTATCCTTGGCTGAACTCTAAGAAGTGGAAGAAAAACACCGCGAACTGTTCTTGCAAATCTTTCATTAATTAATCTAAGAGCGTAATAATCTCCTAAAAGAGATAGATCGTCGGAACCAAAATTAAATTTTTTATATTCAATTTCTGAACCGTCTTTAACAGACGTAGATGCACTTAAATCACCAGATTTAAGTCCATCCATTAGTGCATTTACTTCTTCGCTTGATAGTTTCCTTGATGGTTCGCTCATATTAGATATTCCTATTGTATGACAAATGAAGTGAAATGTACATTTTCAATTCCTCCAAATCCCTCTACTTTCATAAGGACTTCATTAATTCCATCTCTTAGCGCTTCTGCTAATGTATATTTACCGTCTTTTCCAGCAATATCCTCTGAAGAAAACTCAGACATAATAGTGAGAATTTCAGATCTTAAAGCTAGTTGATGACTTTCTACATTTGCCATAACTTGTTCGTCATACTGAGTAGATACCCCAACGGATAATTGTAGGAATTTTTTTGATCCTTTAAGATTTGCTGTAAAATTTCCAGGAAATTCATAATATGTAGTTGTAAATATCTCTTCTTCAGGTGTAATTTTAGGAATTTTTTTTGGACCTGCAGGGCAATTACCTTCCTCGTCTTTTTCTTCTTCGGCACATTCTTCTGCTAGTTCTTCCTGTGTTTCCTCATCTGATTTTTCTTCTGCTTCAGGATTCTCTTTCTTTTCTATAATTTTTGAAATCTCAGCTGATGGGTCTGTATCATCGCCACCACCAACTAGTATTCCAACTCCAATTCCTGCTCCAAGCAATACAATTCCTCCCACGATCATTAATATTAATTTAAGTGGTGATTTTTTTTCATTTTCTTGATTATTTTCTTCGGCCATAAATCTCTCCTTATACTTTAAATTAATTAAGCATTTACATCAATATTATGATTACTTAATTTATCCAAATGCCTTTCAATTTTGTTTGATTTCTTGGGTAGTAACTTATCAGAATAATTTTTTTCTTTATTTTCTCTATTTCCTGAAAAATTATCTTGATTATTCTGGTTATTCATAAAACTAGAAAATGATTTAGCCTCTTTTTCTACTATATCATTAATCTTCGCCAAGTTTTCGTTTAAAATATTAACAACATCTTGGTTTTCAGAGCTAATATTTATATGAGTATTATTGTTTTTTAGAGTTACTTCTAAATTTAACTTACCAAGGTTCTTTGGTTTTAACTGTAATTCGAGTGATTTGATTCCGTTATTAACAGCATTTTTGATTATTTTTGAGAATTTCTCTCCCCAACTACTTTCCATTAAGTCAAGATACTCTTGATTGTTTGTATTTAAAACTGGTTTCTTGGAAATGTCAGAATTTTGTTGCAATTTGTTATTTTCAGATTTCTTTTGTATAAAACTATTTTCAACGTTTTTCTTTGGAGCATTCTTTACATTAGAAATAGTTTTATCTATTTCTCTCATGTTGTTTAGGTTTTTTGTGTTTTCATCAACTATATCTTTTTTTTGATATTGTTGAATTTGCTTAGTTTTCTTTTTTTCCTTTTTATCAATAAGCTTCGAGGTGTTGTCAGTTCTAACCTGCTTTAAGTGTGAGTCATCATTAACAGATAAAACTTTTTCTGATTTTTCAGCTTTGGATGTTTTTCCATATGACTCACCAATTAAATTTAATTTTAGCCTTTCAGTCTTTTCTGAAGTTTTTTCAATTTTTACAATTTTGATCGATAAATCAGGTTTTCTATCTAAAATTATATTCTCCTCTGTACTACTGGAATTTAAATTACCTTTTCCTGTAACCACTTCATTTAGTTTTAAAGTTGGAAGATTCATATTTTTTGATGATATTGATGGTTTAGGAATTGAATTCCCTTCTGCAATTTTTTGATTAGAAATATCTATACCAAAATCTTTATAAAAAACTTGTATAAGATCTTTTGCTAAATCAATTTCAGATTTGTTTGCTTTAAGGTCTATAGTACCATCCTTCTTTTCAATATTTTTAGAATTTAAACTCAGGTTTTCCAAGGGAGTTGCCATATCATTTTTTATCACCTTTGAGATATTACTGTCCATTTCCTTGGAAAAGTCAGAATTTAAAATAGCAAAAAGTTCAGCAAATATTTCATCTGATTGACCAGGATTGGATTTTTTATCAAATATTTTTGTTATATCAGTTAAATTATTATTTACAGCAACCATAATACCTCAATTTTTTTTTTAAATTCTGCAATAATAGTGCCACAGTCAAAATGCAGAGTGATTTTTATAGTTAAAATTATTTTCTTTTTTTAATTCTTCAAAATTTTCTTTTTTAATATTCTCTTTAATTTTTTTTTCTTTAATTTTTTTCTTCTGTTGTTCAATTTTACTTATCTCAAGAATATTATTATTAATTTCATCGGATAAATAGTTCTCTCTATTATTAGAGATTTGAATTTTATTCATTAAACTCTGTCTTAGCTGGGATTTTCTTTTAAGATCCGAACCTGTTAACTGTTCAAAATCAGATTTTTCATTGGTTATAATTAATTCTTTGAGAGTTTCTTGAATAAAGTTTAATTTTTCCTTTTCATTATTTAGAGTTGAAAGATTATTTAAGAGTTTATTTCTCTTTAATTTTTTTAAAGTTAAAAATAAATCATATTTATTTTTTTTCATGCTAATTAATTTTCATTAAATTTTTAATACTGTCTTCAAAGTTTGATTTGATTTTATAGTTTTGTTTTATTAAGTCGCAAATTTTGGGCCAATTATTTAAAGCACTGTCAATCTCTGAGTTTTGTCCTTGATTATATCCACCCATAAGCACTAAATCTTTATTTTCCAAGTATACGGAATATAGCTTTTTAACTAATTCGGATTGATTTTGTTGTTCATCTGATACAAGTGAGTTCATAACCCGGCTTAATGACTGATTAAGATCGATGGCTGGGAAAATACCTAGTTGTGCTAGATCTCTTGAGAGAACTATATGTCCATCCAAGATTGCTCGTGCAGTATCTACTACGGGATCATTAGTATCATCAGAATCAGCTAAAATTGTATAAAAACTTGTTATACTTCCCTCATTTTTTGATCCTGCACCTGTCCTTTCAATCAGATTGGGAATCATCGAAATTACCGATGGTGGATATCCTTTTGAAGTAGGTTGCTCTCCAAGAGCAAGTCCAACTTCCCTTTTTGCATGAGCAATTCTGGTTAGTGAATCCATTATCAATAATACATTTTTTCCTTTGGATCTAAAATACTCGGCGATCGATGTTGCCCTTTCGGCACCTTTGATTCTTAGAAGCGGAGATTTATCTGCAGGAACAGCCACCGTAACGGTTCTTTTTTTTGAATCATCGTTGAGTATTTCTGAAACAAAATTACCCAACTCCCTACCTCTTTCACCGATTAGGGCAACAACGACTACGTCAGCATTAGTATATTTTGTCATCATACCAAGTAGCATCGATTTTCCTACTCCAGATCCTGCAATGATCCCCAATCTTTGACCTCTACCAACCGTAAAAAGAGAGTTGATAGCTCTTATTCCCACGTCGAGGATCTCATTTATCGGTTTTCTAGTCATTGGATTAACAGCTTTACCGTTTATTGGCCATGTTTCTGTTAGTGAATCTAGGGTAGCAGCGCCATCGATAGGGTTTCCAAAAGCATCAATAACTCTTCCTAAAAGATTTGAACCAACACCCACATCATTTGAAGAGTTTAAGACTTTTATTGAAGAACCTAAAACAATGCTAGCGTTTTGTTGATGTACAGCAATTATATTTTTATTTTCTTTAAAACCAATAATTTCACCAGTTACTTTTGAATTATCACTACAATCAATTTGACAGACAGTACCAATAGGCGATGGGAATGCATCACATTCAATAACCTTTCCATCAAACTTTGAAGTTTTACTTTTATAAACTGTATTACTTGATACATAGTGTCTATCAATTACATTTAATATTTTTTGAGCTAAAACCATCTAAAAACTATAAATTTTAAGTTTTATTATTATTTGATTCTTTTAGTTTTTCTAAATCAGAGTCAATAGAATCTGGACTGGAGAACTTTATTTTGTTTGTTACGAGATCATTAATTTCAATGGCATTGGATTTAATTTTCAAATCACCACGTTGTAATTTTTCGTCAGAAAAAATTTTGAATGATAAATCAATCTTATTTTTTTTATTATATTCTGCGATTGCATTAAAATCTTTTGGATTTAAATAAACTTCAGCATTTTTTATGGAACCCTCTATAGTTTGTATAAGTTTGGTTATCTTCTCTTGAAATAAAATATTATTTGTATCAATTTCATTACCTATAACTTCTTTACACAATTTATAAATAAGTTTGGTTACTGAATTATTTAGTTCATTCAGAAAGTTTGGTGCTACTTTAAAGATACCATCTGTAGCTCTTTTAAAAGTTACGGCCAACGCTTTATCTCCCTTTTGTAGTTCTTCAGTTGTTTTTTTAACTCCTAATGCATACCCATTGTTATAATATTTTTTGGCATAGTCATTTGCTAACTTTCTTGCTTGTTCCTCGGTATAAACTTTCTCTGGTTCTTTTTTCTCTTCTGATGATTCTTCAGATTTTTCTAAATTATGTTCATTTGCTGTTTTAGTTTTTTCTTCAGTTTGTTGATTATCACTTTTTTGCAAATCTTTCTTTTTCTCTGCTAGAATTGCTGGTGTTACTTTCTTAAATAAATTTTTAATATTTGGTGATATTTCAGACTCCTTTATGAAATCTTTATTACTTTTACTTAATAAACTTACAATTTCCTCAGTACTAAGCGCACTGGAAACTTTATCTTTTTTTTCAATTTCAGACGAATCAGTTTTTTTTTCTAGAGGCATCATACAAAATCATCTCCTCCTCTTCCTGCGAGAACTATCGTTCCCTCATCAGACATAGTTCTTGCAACATTAATTATAGCTTTTTGCGCTTCTTGAACTTCCGTTAATCTTAATGGCCCTAAAACTTCCATTTCGTCTCTAATATTTGCGGATGCTCTTTGCGACATACTCGAGAAGATTTTATCCTTTAATTCGTCTTCAGTTCCTTTGAGTGCAATGATGAGAATTTCTTGGTCAACATTTCTTAAAAGGGTTTGCATACTTCTGTCATCCATCAAAATCAATGTATCAAAGGTAAACATACTTTCTTGAATCTCTTTAGCTAAATTTCTATCTTTCTCTCCAAGAGTCTTCATTATTCTTTGTTCCATATTTTGTTTTGTAAAATTCATAATTGAAGCCGCATCTTTTATACCCCCAACAGATGAGGCACGAAGTGAGGTGTTAGTCTTAAATTTTAACTGCATTACTCTTTCTAACTCTGCAAGTGCATCAGGTTGTACGGTTTCTAATGTTGCTATTCTATGAATTATGTCTGATTGTGTTTCTTCAGGTAGAAGCGTCAAAACGTCTGCCGCAACTCCAGCTTCTAAGTATGAAATTATCAGTGCCATTATTTGTGGGTGTTCATCTGATATTAGCTCTGCTACGGATCTTGCATCCATCCAATCAAGAATTTCAATTGGTTTATCGCTTTCTGTTGGCGTGATTCTTCCAAGAACTGATTGGGCTTTATTCTCTCCTAAGGCCTTTGTCATTACATTTCTTATGTAATTTGTTGAGCCCATCCCTAAATCTGTTTGCGTTTTAATAATTGCTAAAAATTCATCTAGCACTCTGTTAACGGTATCTTGGTCAAGGCCTTGGACATTATACATCTCTTTACCTAACTGTTGAACTTCTTTAGGACCTAAGTTTTTTAATATTTCTGATGCTTCTTCTTCCCCAAGTAACATCATCAAGATTGCACATTTTTGAGTGCTAGTTAGTTGCTCGTATTGCGATTTCTCTTCTTCTTCGTTATTTTCTTCTTTAGCCTTTTCAGCCATGTTTTTCTCCTAAATAATTTAATTATACATCTTTTTTCATTAATTGTCTGAATACATTCGAAACTTTTCCTGCTTCGTCTCCTACGATCATTCTTATCACTGCAACCTTGTCATCATAAGTATTCGCAGTATCTAGCATGTCAGCTGAGATGGTAGATTTTTTTGGTTTAAGTTTGGCTTTTATATCTTCAAGTGATTCGCCTTCTTGAACTTGGACTTCGTCATCTGCCTCTTCAGCCTCTAAGTCAGCTTCAGAAGCACCGCCTGGTCCAGCGGCAGTACCTGCAGATGGAACTAAAATTCTATTTAGAAGAGGCTTTAAGGCACCAAATGTTACGATTGCAAGTATAAGAACAGTTGATAATTGACCAATCATATTTTGGAACCATGATTCCTCATACCATTTAGTAGTTATAACATCCATTTCTTGAATAAAATCTCCACTAGTGACTACAATTGTATCTTCACGATCTTCATTAAAACCAACAGCTTCTTTAACTAATGATGTAATTTTCTCTCTTTCTTCATCACTAATTGGTTCTGAAGTTGTAACACCATCTGGTGTTTCAACTATTTTATTTTTAACTAATACTGCAGTTTTTACTTTCTTTATTTTTCCAATTTGAGCAACTGTTGTGCTAAGCTTTTTGCTAACCTCATAGTTTTTTACATTGCTAGAAGACCTTTGTTTGAACTCTGCTGGCTCGCCAGTCTCAGGTGCTGCAATCTGAAGGTCGGCAGCAAGTGGGGCTTGATTGGCAACTGCTCCAGGCACTCCTCTAGCAGGCCTATCAGAGGATTCGTCTTGGCTATTTTGTTCACTTCGAGTAGAGATGCTTTCTGGGTCAAATATTTCTTCTGTAGTTTGATTCGTAGTAAAGTCCATTTCAACATTTACTTGTGCAGTGAGATTGCCTGCACCTACTATTGGTGAAACTAATGACAATATTCTTTGTCTATATATTGATTCAATTTTAACTCGATGTGCAAGTTGTTTTTCTGACATTGCTAAATTAGGGTCATCTTCAGGTTTTGATAACAACGAGCCATATTGATCAACAACTGTTACGTTATCTGATGTCATGTTAGGGATCGATGATGATACAATATGAACTATTGAGCGGATTTGCTCCAATCCAAGTGCTCTTCCATCTGCAAGTTTTACAAATACAGATGCTGTTGGAGGTGCTGTATCTCTTACAAAAACCGACTTTTCGGGTATTGCCAGATGAACCCTGGCTCCAATTATATTTGCTATTTCATTAATTGACCTAGCCAATTCAATCTCTTGAGTTTGCTTCATTTTCATGAATTCAACTGATCTACTTGTTCCCATTGGTATTTTTTCCAATATGTCATATCCTTGTGGTACAGAGCTCGGCAAACCCTCTGCTGCTAATTTCATCTTTGCTTCATAATATTCTGGAGAAGGGACTAAAATTTCACCAGTTGTCCTATCAATAGAGACGTCGATTCCATTAGCTCTTAAGACTTCTATAACTCGTGATTTTTCATGTTCAGGTAGTGAAGAAAAAAGTGTTGTTCTTGACGGCTCTCTGAAAGAAATGAAGAAGACTAACCCCAAGAAAATGACAAACAATGTAATCATAACTGGGATAGATCTTTGAACTGCTGGTTCGTTAGAGAATTTCTTTATTTTTTCTAGAGAATTGCTTATATTAGATAACATTCCCTGGTTATTAATTTGTGTTTTTGCTAGTTCTGTAGTTTGAATTTCTTCGGCCATTGTAATTTCCTTCTAATTAAACGGGCATATTTATAATATCTTTGTATGCACTCAAGACTTTATTTCTTACATTTAGTGTCATTTGAAAACCTAGACTCGATAATTGTTGTTGTATCATTACTTTTGTCAAATCATTTTCAATGCCGAGTTCAAAGTTTTTTGTTAACTCCGCACTTTTTTTCTGTGTATCACTTACATCCCCGATGGCTGTTTTAATACTTTCTAAAAATCCACCATCTTGAGGTTCAAGTATTTGAGGTGAAAGGTTGGCGATTTCTTCTTGAACTTTCTTAATTTGAGTTTGATTATTGGGTGTATTAAGAGATGGTTTTAAGTTTGTTAAATTTGGTTTCATTTTTACTCCTTAATTTATGCCTGCATTATTTTTTTTTCAGATAGGTTTTCCTGAACACTGTTATAAAAATTACTCTGATTGGAAACATCAATCATTATGTCTTTTTCGTCTATTATGTTTTTCTCACATAGAACAATTGATCTTTGAAGGACATTTTCAAGCTCCCTTACATTTCCAGGCCATGAATAATCTCGAAGAATCTTTTGGGCCTTTTTACTTATATAAGGTAATGAATTATTGTTTATGTGTCTTTTTAATAGCGCAACACTTATTGGTAAAATATCATCAGGTCTCTCTGATAGATTGTGAGTCTCAATTGGAAATACATTTAATCTGTAATATAAATCTTCCCTAAATTTTTTTTCCTTTACTTCGTTTATCATATCTCTATTAGTGGTAGCTATAACTCTTACGTCAACATCTATGTCTCGTTGACCTCCAATTGGTGTAACTTTCTTTTCCTGAAGAACACGAAGTAACTTGGCTTGAAGTGATAGAGGCATTTCAGAAATTTCGTCTAGTAATAAAGTTCCAGTATCAGCAGCTCGAAAAATTCCTTTGTTTGCTGAGGAAGCACCAGTGAAAGCCCCTTTTTCATGACCAAACAACATAGCCTCTAGCATATTCTCAGGAATAGCTGCGCAATTAATTGCTACAAACGGTTTTTCTGTTCTTGAAGATTTTTTATGAATTAAATTTGAGATAACCTCTTTTCCAGTTCCAGTTGGACCATGGATAAAAACAGTCACATCGGTTTTTGCTACTTTTTCAACCATGTTAATTAAACATAGAGTTTTTTTATCTGAAAAACTGTATTTTTCTGAGGATATTAGTTGGAATACAGTTTCCTTAATAACTTCATCAAGTGAATCATAATTAATTGTTAAATACGCTCCACCCATTTCTTCTTCAATTGAAAAATCATTTGACTCCGACTTAAGAACTATGACTTTAACGCTTCCAATATTTCTTGCAATTTTGAGGAGATTTGACTTATCACCTAGTTTCGTTACTAATTTGTCGTGGATGATAAGTGTCGATTTAGATGAATTAATATTTTCTAAATCTTGGTAATCAACAAGTTTAATTGTTATATTTTTACTAGAAAAAAAATCATTTAAATTAGAAAAGTCTTCAAAATAATCTTTAATAATAAATATTTCCTTCATTCTTTTTTCCTTCAGTTGTTTGAAATACAGAAGCAAAAACATTGCCAAAAGCTCTGATAAGAAAAAAATTATTTATTTTTATCAATTATATCAATTACTTATATACGATTATTTTTTTTTTCTTTTTTTAAAATTTGATTATTGTCATTTTTCTGACATTATCAATTAACTAGATTATGATATATGACAGAGATTATTAAGGGTAAATCAGAGGCAACACAAGAACTTAAAAAACTTGTTCAAATGGTTTCGCAATCAAATTCAACTGTTCTTCTCAGGGGTGAAACCGGTTGTGGTAAAGATGTTGTTGCAAGAGCAATCCATCAATTTTCAAAACGGTCTGGAGATTTAATAAATGTTAATTGCGCTGCTATTCCATCAGAGCTACTAGAATCGGAGCTTTTTGGTCATGAGAAGGGAGCATTTACTGGTGCAGACGCAAAAAGACAGGGAAGATTTGAAGCTTCAGATAATGGCACTCTTTTTTTGGATGAGATTGGAGATATGCCTCTCCCCCTACAAGCTAAGCTTTTGAGAGCAATTGAAACTAGAAGTATTCAAAGAGTAGGAGGTAAAAATGAAATAAAACTTAATTTGAGATTAGTTTGTGCAACTCATCAGAACATCGAAAAAAAAATTGACGAAGGACACTTCAGAGCTGACCTTTTTTATAGAATTAATGTTTTTCCGATTGAGATACCCTCGTTATCAGAAAGAAGAGAGGATATACCTATACTTGTAAATCATATTTTAAACGAATTAAAGGAAGGTGGATCAAAAATACCTTCAGTAGATTCCTCAGGACTTAAAGCACTTCAAGAGTACATTTGGCCAGGAAATGTAAGAGAACTAAGAAATGTAATTGAGAGGGCAACAATCATATTTCCCGGAGAAACTATAAATGCAAAGAATATTAAGGATAATCTTCTTAAAGTGAATCTGCCAGACAATAAGAGTGAAAAAGAGATTTTATGGAATATGACATCAGATTTAGCTGAAATAAGTATAGAGAAAAGTGATGAATCCTCTTTTATGCCTCACCCTAAGCATTACAAGAAATGGTTTGAAATTGTTGATAAAATTGATTTGAGAAGACACTTAAGTGAAGTCGAATTAATCTTAATTGAGGGAGCATTAAAAAAAAGCAATGGTTCAGTTACAGAGGCATCAAAAAGTTTAAAAATAAATAGAACAACCCTAATAGAAAAAATGAAAAAATATTCTATCCCAAAAATTGGTGGTGATTAGCTTCCAAGATGTTTAATTTTTTTCTTTTTTGCAATTAAAATCTGTTTTTGTCTCTCATTATATCTCTCTTTTTGTTCAAGTGACTTTTCATTGATACATTTTGGACAAGAAACCCCTGGTTGATAATCGTTTGATTTAACCTCTTCCTCTGAAATAGGCGATCTGCAGGCATAACATTGGAAATATGTTCCTTTTTTTAGCGAACTATCGACTGTAACTCTATTATCAAAAACAAAACATTCTCCTTCCCAAAGTTGACTTGAGTTTTTTGTTCTTTTTAGATATTCTAAAATTCCACCTTTTAGTTGAAATACATTTTTAAAGCCCATATTAATAAGATAGCTACTTGCTTTTTCACATCTTATTCCTCCAGTACAGAACATTCCAATCTTTTTATTCTTAAGTTTTTTTTTATTCTTACTAATCCATTCGGGAAACTCTCTAAAATTTTTTGTAGAGGTTTTTATGGATGATTTAAATGAACCTACATCAGATTCATAATGATTTCTCGTATCAATTATTATAGAGTCTTTAGTTTGTAGTAAAGTATCCCAATCAGTTGAATCAAGATAAGAAGCAGAGTTTTTGCGTGGGTTTATATTTTTTTCTCCCAGAGTTACAATTTCTTCCTTTAGTTTTATTTTTAACCTCAAGAAAGGGTGAAAGTCAACTTTCTGCGATTTATATTCTAGTTTGAATGGAATTGAATCTTGTATAATTTTATAAGTTTTGTTTAATTGCTTTTCGTCGACAGAAAATGATCCATTGATTCCTTCATTGCCAATGATAATGGTTCCCTTTACACTCATTTTCCTAAGAGTTTTTAAAAGCATAATTTTTATTTTCAGAGGATAAGACAAATGGACAAATTTATAAAAGCTAGATATTATAATTTTTTTTGATTTATGCATGATTTATTTCTTCAGAATTTTTTAAAAACTTTAGTTGCTATTGATCCGATTTCACTAATACCTATTCTTACAGTTATAACACAAGGGTTTGGACTCCAGAGATCAGTTAAATTAGCCATATCAGTATTTATAATAACATCTATTATTTTAACATTTTTTTCAATTTATGGTAACAGCTTCTTAAATTTTATGGGGATTTCTATTGGTTCATTTCAAATTGTAGGAGGGTTATTCTTGCTGATAATTTCCTATGAAATGGTTTTTGAAAAACGAGTTGAGCGAAAAAAATCACTTGCTTCAAAGTTGATTAATAAAACTGAAATTGAAAATTTGGCAGTTTTTCCAATTTCAATTCCTTTAATAGCTGGACCCTCTGCAATTACACTTTCTGTATTAATTTCTAAAGATTTTGATTATTCCATTCAGAGTTTTCACACTCAAATTTCCCCAATAATCTTGACATTATTTTTAACTTCATTAATCATCGTTTTTTCGAATTTTTTTATAAACTTTTTCAACAAAAATGTTATGAATGTTTTTCAAAAAGTGTTTGGTTTAATTTTAGGTGCACTTGCTATTGAATATATAATTACAGGATTTAAAATATCACTATGAATGTAAAATCACCATGTGTTGATAAATGTAAACTTAATCATAATAAAAATATTTGTGATGGATGTTACAGAACAGCAGATGAAATTAGTAATTGGAAAAATTATTCTGATAACGAAAAAAAAGTTGTTTTGAGAAATCTCAAAATTAGAAAACTAGGTTTAAGTTGTATAATTTTTATAATGTTATTTTTCAATGCCTATGCAACTGATAATTGGATAGGCAGATGGATAGCGTCGGATCAATGGCAATCAGAATTTCTTATTGAAATTAAAGAAAATGGTGATGCAATCACTTCATATGGAGCTGGTGATAAAGGTCAATGGGAAATTATTGATGGAAATATTGAGATTGTTTGGGAATCTGGGAAGAAAGACTATCTTTTCCAGGGAGTAATGGGTTTTCAAAGAATATCTAAAGATAAAGATCAGAGTTATACCTCAGGACTAAGAAAATCACTTGATTAATTTAAGATATGGTTTTTTTAGATAACTTATTACTTTTTGTAAACTTGTAGACTTGGCAATTACATTGTTTTGGGAAGAAAGTGTAAAACAACTTTTATCACTATAATCCTTTGTTATTTGCAATGTAGGACCTAATTTATATGATTTATGAATTGAGAATACAGCATAACTTCTTCTAAAACTTATTGAGTAATCTTTCCATTCACCAATTGAAATTTTTCTAGAATATATTTCCATTATTTGGTGAATTTCTTCTTTTTTAAACCTAATAATATTGGCTTTTCTGATATTATTCATAAATTTAAAAATTGATATTTTAATTTGATGGAATATAAATACATTAATTATATGATATTAAAGAATTTTAGAAAATAAATAAAAAAATGAGTGAAGAGTTTATAAGAGAAGTTGACGAGGACGTCAAAGAGGAGAAAAGGTTAAAACTTTGGAAAAAGTTACTTCCATATGTAATAAGCCTTTCCCTGGGAATAATTCTTAGTACCTTGGGGTTTGTTTTATGGGATGATTATACTAAAAAAACAAAGCAAAAGTTGGGAGATGACTTTACAGCTGCAGTTGAATTAGCAAAAGACGAAGATATTGATGCTGCAATGATAGCACTAGATAGAATTGTCGATAAGGGTTCTGATGGCTATGTAACAATGGCGAAAATGAAAAAGGCTTCATTATTAATTGAACAAGGTGAACTTGAGGACGGTCTAGAAATTTATTTAGATCTTGAAAAGAACGCTATAGATCAATCTTTTAGAGATATTGGCACAATTTTATATGTAATCAACTCGATTGGTAAATCGGATGTAAATAGCTTGTTATTAAAAATAGAACCCTTAGAAAATAGCTTAATTTGGAAATCATCAGCATTAGAATTAAAAGGATATATTTATTTGGAAAATGGTGAAAAAGAAAAGGCATTAGAAATCTTTAAATCAATCGATCTAATGCCTAATAAGCCATCTTCTCTAGGATTAAGAGCTAAAAACATGATTGACTTTCTTGGGAAAAATTAAATTGTTTTACTCTAAAATAATAACATTACTAATTATGTTTATTATTTCTTCTTGTTCTTACTTTGATGAACCAGAAAAAATTTTACCAGGAAAGAGAGAGAATGTCTTTCAATTTGACGATGATATAATTGTAAAATCAAATCAAAAAATTATTATAGACGAAAGTATTCCTGTAAGTAAATGGTCACAACAGTATCAAAATGAAAGAAACCATCTTTTTCACTTTAAAAGTAATTCTTCGCTAAAATTAAAAAAAAAAATACGTCTAAAGAATTTAGCATTTGATAGGATTGATCATGTTACCATCCCCGTTTTTAGTGAGAAGAATATTTTTTATGCTGACAACGAATATAATATTTATTCACTAGATTTTGAAACAAACAGAATTAATTGGCGTCAACGATTAGAAAAAGAGAAAAAAGAAGGACTTCCATTTATAGGCGGGGTCTCTTTGTCGGGTGAATTTTTATTTATTACAACAGGTCTAGGGTTTGTACATGCAATTAATACTAGAAATGGAAATATAATTTGGTCTAAAAACTTTTTGGCTCAGTTTTCTAGACCTCCACTTTCTGTTGGAAATTTTATATATGCTGTTTCAGATGATAATCAGACATTTGCATTAGATAGAAAAGGCAATTTGGTATGGTCGCATGCAGGCAATTTAGAAGAAGTATCAATCATTGGAGGTTCTAAACCAATCATACATGAAAATATATTGGTAGTATCTTACTCATCTGGAGAAATTTATGCACTTAATTCAGTAGATGGCTCACTCATATGGTTTGATAATATTACTTCAGGTAATTTTTTTAATAAATCTGCTGTTAACGATATTCAGTCACCTTTAACTATTGTGCGAGATAAAATATACGTGCCATCCTTTTCTGATAAATTTATTGTTTATGAATTATTTAATGGAAGTGAGATATGGAATTTAAGACTATCCTCTTTAAATCCTATTGTAGTATCTGGTAGATCTATATATCTTATTGATACAACTGGAAGGCTTTTATGTCTAGATAAAGAAAATGGCAAACTCCTTTGGGCTGTTCAACTAAAAGTTTCTGATAACGGTGATGAGATTACATGGTATGGTCCTTTACTTACTTCTAATAAAATTATTCTTACAAATTCAAACGGATCGGTAATTTCAATTTCACCGTTTACAGGCAAACTAATGAGCAAAATAAATTTTTCGGAGGAGTTGGTCGCAAACCCGATTCAATATGGAAACCAGTTAATTCTAATTTCGAAAAAAGGAACATTATTCATTTTAGGTTAAAAATGCCAAATAAAGTGATCATTCTTGGTAAACCTAATGTAGGAAAATCCTCATTATTTAATGCCATTTTAAAAAAAAATATTGCTATCGTTGATAACTTTTCGGGCTTAACAAGAGATTTGAGGAAAAAAGAAATTAAACTATGGGACAAAACATGCGAGATTATCGATTCTCCTGGATTAATTTGGAAAGTAGGCACCCAGGAAAAAAATACTTTTAAAAGCACAATAAAATATGCCCAAACATCCAACTTAATTATTTTAGTTTTCGATGGTAGAGATCAATTAACATCATTAGATTATGAAGTCATTCAAAATGTTAGAAAATTAGATAAACCTATTATTATAGTCATTAATAAAACCGAAGGAAATTTTGATTTAACAATTGAAGAAACATTGAATTCTCACGGTTTTAAAAATCCAATTCTTTTGTCGGCTTCACATAACCAAAATATTGATCAACTAAAATGGAAGATATATGAAAGTATTCAAAGTGATAAGGATACTGAAGAAGAAAAACAAGAAGATAAAATAACAGTTGCAATTGTTGGCAAGACAAATACAGGAAAATCAACAATATTTAATCTAATCAATAAATCTGAATTATCCTCAACGGGACCCTTACCGAATCTTACTAGAGATTCCGTAGAGGCGGAAGTTGTTTATGAAAAATTAAAATTTAAAATTTTTGATACAGCTGGTTTTTCAAAAAAAAACCCTAGCAAGATAGATAAATTGTCTATTAATCAGACAAAAAAAAAAATAAGATTGTGCAAGTTCATATTGTTAGTATTAGATATCAATGATTACTTTGAAAAAATCAACTCTAAGATCTTGAGTTCTATTTTTCTGGAAAATAGATGCTATCTAATTCTTATTAATAAAATTGATACATTAAAAGATTTCTCCAAAGTGCAAATTGTTGAACATCTTTTCCAATTAAATCCGCAAATTAAAGGTATCCCAATTTTTTTTGTTTCAGCTAAGAAAAATATAGGATTTAAACAACTGGAACAAACTATTCATAAACAAACATTAGCATGGAATAAAAGAGTTCGAACTAGTGAATTGAATAAATGGCTAAATAAGATTTCCTCAGAAAATCCACCTCCACTTTTTAGAGGTAATACTGTAAAATTAAAATATATATCGCAAGTTAACACCTCTCCGCCAAAGTTTACTGTCTTTTGCAACCACCCAAATTCTATTAATAATCAATACAAGAGGTACGTTTCTAATAAATTAAAAAAAAATTTTCAATTAGATGGTTTGCCAATAAAAATTATATTTAAGAATTCAGAAAATCCCTATGATAAAAATTAAAATATTCATAATTCTGTTAAGTTTTAAAGTCTTAAATGCCGGTGAAATAAATATAAATATTATAGTTGAAAATTGTAAAGCCTGTCATAATTTGAATAATAGAACTAATTATAAAATCCCTTCCTTATTAACTTTGAAAAAGGAAGACTTCATATCTATTATGGAAGACTATAAATATTCAGAGGAAAATAATGTTATGACTAGAATATCAAAAGTATTGACCACTCAAGACATTGAAAAAATCGCAGAAAAAATTTATGATAAAAAATAGAAACAGCAGAAGAAAATTTCTTTCACTCGGGTTTAGTGCACTAAGTCTGACATTGTTATCAAAAATATTTTCTCATAAAAGGTTAAACGCTAAGACTAAGCCAAAAGTTGTAATTATAGGTATGGGTGTAGGAGGGGGAACATGTTTAAATTATCTTTATAAACTAAATGAATTAATAGAGATTATTGTTATTGATAAAAGAAGGTTAATTAGAACAGGTGCATTTTCTAATCTAGTCATTGGAAATATTTTAGATGAAACTGAGATTACTTTCAGTATGAATCATAATAAATACAAAAATGTAAAATTTATTTACGAGGGGGTAAAACATGTAGATTATGAGAGAAAATTTATAGAAATTTCAAATGATTTAAAAGTAAGTTTTGATTACCTTATAATGTCACCTGGAATAAATTATAAAGAAAATGTTATAGAGGGGTATAACCCATTTAAACAAAAATTTCTTCCTCATTGTTGGGATGGAGAAAGCAACATTAATAAGTTTAAAAGAAAAATTAGTGAACTTCAGAGAAACCCAACAATAATCATTTCTGCTCCAGACTATCCCTACAGATGTCCTCCAGCACCTTATGAGAGAGCTTCACTATTGGCTAATTATTTTAAAAAAAAAGGACAGAGTCCGAAAGTTATAATTCTTGATTCTAAAGACTCATTTACGAAGAAAGATAATTTTCTACATGAATGGAAATTAAACTATAAAGACTCAATCGAATGGATACCAAGAGGCTCTGGAGGACAAGTTGTATTTTATGATCATCATAATTCTATGGTAAGAAATAACGAAGGTGAGTCTTTTAAAGGTGATCTAATTCATATCATTCCTGATCAGATGGCAGCAAAAGTTATTTCAGATTCAAATCTTATAGATAATGGAAAAGACTGGTGTGAGGTAAATCCATTGTCATTTGAAATCGTAGGAAAAAAAGATATATATGCACTGGGTGATTCCATTGACGCTGGAGATATGCCCAAATCTGCATTTTCGGCAAATAGTCAAGCAAAAGTTCTCTCAATTAATTTAATAAACAAGATTTTAGAAAGAGACTATATAGAACCTGTTTTTTTAAATACTTGCTATAGCTTCTCAAGGGAGGATCGGGCTTTCTCAATCTCTGCATGGTACCGAGTAAATTTATTGAAAGACAGGATTGTATCTTTAGGAAGTAAAGAAAGTGATGTTTTATCAACTAAAGATTTTAGAAAAACAGAGGCTGATCAAGCCTTTGGATGGTATGAAAAATTGATGAAAGATTTGTATAATTAAAATATTTAAACTATCTATTACAAATCTTTTCAATAATTTCTTGTACCGATTTCTCTATAAATCTCTGACCTGATTCGCTTTCTACTGCTAGGGCTGATGTCAGACCAAGATTTAGTTGAGGCACTTCAATCATATGTGTTTTAATATTGAATTTCTCATTTTCTTTTTCAAAAACTTTCATTAAAGAGTATTTGGCATAATTAAAAATACTTAAAGTGTGATGATATGCTTTACCCTCGGATATTATTTTGTTATTCATAAAAATTATTTGTGACATTTTTGATTTTCTTATCAATGGTTCAAGTTCTTTAATAACTCTCCAATAAGATACGAGGTTGACTTTATACTGAGTATCCCATTCTTTATAAGATAGGTGAGTTAACGGTTTTAATCCTGAAAATTTACCAATTAAATTGACCAAGAAATCTATTTTTTCAAATCTTGAAGAAACAGTCTTAAAAAGGTTTT
>MDSV01244077.1_pt1 | contig 23139 bp, 24 predicted proteins | sample 810851 | NCBI WGS metagenome assembly MDSV01 (sample SAMN05326640, study PRJNA326480) | marine metagenome | isolation source: seawater | place: Atlantic Ocean: North East | collected 2012 | reverse complement strand
ATCAATTCAATAGATGGTATTAATATTTATGAACAAGACCTATTTGATTGGTCCCCTAAAAAAGGCAGAACGTGGGACGTGATTACTGCCAATATTTTTGCAAATGTTCTTAATCCTAACTTAAAAAAAATTTGGAGCCTAGTATCTGAAAATGGTCATCTTTTACTTTCAGGAATATTGAAAGAACACCATGATAGCATTCTTAAAAATGCAAAAAGTAATGGATTGCCTATACCTGAATTACATTGCAAAGGAAAATGGGTAAGCTTCAAATTTAATAATTGTTAGCCGATAATTTAACTACTTAATAAAATGCTAAGACCTAGGAAAAAATACACTGTTTATGATTTACAAAAGTTAAAGGGGGAGCGCTGCCTTACACATATTCATGTAAAATCGCCTGAAGAAGCTCAAGCCGCTGAATTAGCGGGAGTAGACCTAATGAGTTGTAGTTTTGATTCTCTAGAAGCACAACTAAGACTCCCAAAAATCATTGAAGCAGCACCTAATAGTTTTATTTCAGTGGCCACTCCACACGGATTATCGAGTTCAGAGGAAGCTATAAAAATTGCTTTTGAAGCTTTAGAAATTGGAGCTAGCTCTGTTTATTGCTCGGCAAGCACAAGTATCATCGAAAAAATGAGTAATGAAAAAATACCTGTGGTCGGTCATCTAGGTATGGTTCCACGCCACGTTACTTGGACTGGTTATAGAGCCATTGGTAAGACCGTCGAAGAAGCTAAGAGCCTCTATGTAAAAATGAAAGAGCTAGAAAACGCTGGAGCTTATGCAGCCGAGATTGAAGTAGTACCTGAAAAATTAGCCACCTTTTTATCATCTAAAACATCCATGATACTAATGTCCTTAGGGTCAGGTCCTAATTGCGACACACAGTTTCTTTTTTCAGATGACATTCTAGGTGATTATGACGAAAGAATTCCCAGGCATGCTAAAGCGTATCGCGATTTTCTTTCTGAAAAAAATCGATTACAAGAAGAGCGCATTAATGCATTTGGTGAATACATCAAGGATGTGAAAGACGGATGCTTTCCAGAAAAGGCTAATTTAATTGATATCAATGATGATCTGATAGAAAAGTCAATCAAGGAAATCGAGTCGATTGATTAATCTATGAATTGATAGTTCCTCTGATCCTAAAATTATCGCCTAAGGCCTTAAATTTAATTTCGGATAAACCGCATGATTCAGACAATTTAACATCTGCGAAAGGCGTACACTTTTGTCCGCATATCAACGGTGCAAAATAAAGACATGCTTCATCGACAAGTTTTCTCTTTATTGCGTTTCCTATAAGCGTTCCGCCACCCTCAATCATGACACTATTGCATTGGTGCTTATCAGCAAGATTTTTAAGCACTGCCTTGAGTGAACGGTTAGTGTACACTAAAGTGTTTTCCCTAAACTCATCTGTGAAAATCTTTGCGGATTTCGGTAATTTACCAGTTCGTGTAAGAACAACTCTCTTGGGCTGATTTTTTCGCCTTCTCAATAACTTCGCTTCACGAATTGTAAGGCGTGGATCATCTTTTCTTAAAGTTTCAGATCCAATAATAATTGCATCCACTTCAGCCCTTAAATTCTGGGTATCTTTGATGGCATGTTCATTAGTGATCCATTGCCCTTCATCACCAGGTCTGGTTAATCGACCATCAAGGCTCATTCCAGCTTTGACGAGGACCCAAGGTAAACCAGTTAGAATACGTTTTGTAAATGGGCGAATTATACGACGACAACTTTCGGATAAAACACCTGTGGTGACATCTATTCCTTGCTTCCTTAGAATTTGCATAGAATTGCCTTGATGACGAGGGTCAGGGTCATTGATGCCGAAGACCACTCGTTTAAAACCCCCTTCAATAATGGCGTTAGAACATGGGGGCGTCTTACCATGAGTCGAACATGGCTCTAAAGTGATATAAATGGTAGAGCCAGAAATAGGAGTCTTTTTAGCATTTTTTATTGCCTCAATTTCAGCATGTGGTCCTCCTGCTCCTCGATGATATCCTCTACCTATAATCTTTCCTTTTTTGACAATAACACATCCCACACTCGGATTTGGGCTGGTACAACCAATTCCTTTTTCAGCCTCTTTGATTGCTGATTTCATGAATTTAATATCTTGTTCTTTAATTTTATCACTCATTATAAAAAATCAGATAGCCACACTGGCCCGATTGATTGATAGTAACCAGTAAATTTATTTTCAATCATGCTGAACGACCATGACAAGTTCACATTATACAGCGAGTTATCAAAACTTTCTAGCGCTGGATTTCCAATTCATAAGGCTATTGAATCAATTTTAGACACAAATCCACCAAAGAATCAGGCCGATTATCTTTGGCAAACTTTAAAGGGCATTAAAGAAAAGAAATCTTTTTCTGATAGTATTCAATATAACAACGGCATCACTTCTTTAGAGATTTCCCTAATATGTTCAGGAGAAAAGAGCGGTAAGATTCCAGAAATTCTCAGCCTTCTCTCCAATTATTTTAAATTACAAAATAATTCAAAAAAGAAAATTAGAGCTGGCCTCATTTACCCAATTGTAATGCTTCATTTTGCTGTTTTGCTACCAGCACTCCCCAGAGCAGCGGCAAGTCGAAACTTAGTAGGTGAATTGATCATGGCTTTAATAACACTTTTGGTCTGCTATTTCATTTTAGTTATTGGTACTTTTCTAGTTCGCCATTTCCTAAAAAAGGCCCAGCATGTTGCGTCTTATGACAAACTGTTTAATAGGCTTCCATTAATTAATAAAGTAAGAAGAGCTTTTGCCTTATCTAGATTTACAGAAATTTTAAGAATTCATCTCATTTCATCTCACACTGTTTCTGATTCGTTGAAAGCGGCATCAGAAGCCTCTTTAAGTGGTGAGATTGTTGAATCAATGTCTCAGGAAGTACTTCCTTCTGTGAATTCTGGTAATCCTGCTGGACCTAATCTCGCATCACTAACTAAAATTTTTCCTCCAACATTTACACGATCATATATAACGAGTGAGGAATCAGGAACTCTTGATGTAGAACTGGCACAATGGTCAAAGATTTTTTCCGATGATGCCGAATCTCAATGTAATAAAATGTCTAAAATGGTTCCAAAGGTCATGTATGGATTCGTTGTAATAATTGTCATATGGCAAATATTTAAGATTTTTGGTGTCTACTTAGAAACTTTTGAACGTTTTATAGAATATTAGATCAAGATTCAAAGTGCATTTGAGAATTGAAAAATATGTTTTTTAGCTAAATAATTAAGAAATATGAAAATTTAAGAATAAACAACTTGCTATAACTGTATTTTTGAACACTGTAATTATGTTCACATAATCACATAACACGTTAAAATATGCCAGCAATAGCAATACCTAATAAAAAAATCGATTCAAAGCCAAAGCCAAAATCAAAAAAAGAGGTGCCTGAAAAGAAAACTGCAATTACAAAAGATAGCCCTGAAACGGCAAAGCTTGCCACAATGAGGGCCAAAAATCTTGATCTAGCGATTCAACAAATACACAAGGACTACGGTGAAGGTTCCATTATTAGAATGGGAGATGAGTATCGTGTAGATGTTGATGTCATCCCTACTGGAAACTTATTAATAGATCGAGCATTAGGAGTTGGTGGATTTCCCAGAGGTCGTATAATTGAAATATACGGTCCTGAGTCATCAGGAAAAACAACACTTACGCTGACCGCAATCGCACAAGCACAAAAAAATGGTGGTCTTGCAGCCTTTGTGGATGTAGAGCACGCATTAGATCCTCAGTATGCAAAGAAATTAGGAGTAAATATGGATAACCTTTTGGTATCCCAACCAAGTTCGGGAGAGGAAGCCTTAAGAATAGTGGAAACTCTAGTGAGGTCTAATGCATTAGATGTAATTGTTTTAGATTCGGTAGCTGCTCTAGTTACCAAACAAGAACTAGATGGAGAAATAGGTGACTCAACAGTTGGAGCGCAAGCAAGACTAATGAGTGCGGCAATGAGGAAGCTCACATCAATCATAGCTAAAGCTAGAACAACATGTATTTTCACTAACCAAATAAGAGAGAAAATAGGTGTGATGTTTGGCAACCCAGAAACAACACCAGGCGGAAGAGCTCTTAAATTTTATAGCTCAGTAAGAGTGGATATAAGAAGAATTGGAGCGATTAAGAATACAGACGGTTCAGTATCAGGAAATCGAACAAGACTGAAAGTTGTTAAAAACAAAGTAGCCCCACCATTCACTGAAGCGGAATTTGATATCATGTATAATGAAGGAATTTCAGCAGTCGGGTCATTGTTAGATTTAGCTCTTGAACATGGTATTTTATTAAAAAGGGGATCTTGGTTTAGTTATAATGGTGAGCAACTTGGTCAGGGAAGAGATGCAACTAAGGAAGCAATAAAAGCTAACCAAACACTTTACACTGAAATTGAATCTGCTGTGAAAAATGCAATGAACGGAAACGGTGAATCAGAAGAAGAATCAATCGAGTTTTGAATTGGACCTCATTCCCCATTAAGAGAGCGACAACCTCTAAAAGGTAGTCGCTCTTTTTTTATATATAATTTTTGAAATACATGTATTTTTTAATTCAAATAAAGAAATTATGTCAGCATTAGCAGTTTCTGATTGCCGGAAAGCTTTTAAATCAATAAGAGTCAAAGAGAATACATTAACACCATAATTGTTTATGAACATAGGTACTCCATTAACGCAAAGGGCAACTAAAGTATTATTATGTGGTTCTGGAGAACTAGGTAAAGAGGTTGTCATTGAATTACAACGGTACGGTTGTGAAGTCATCGCTATTGATCGCTATGAAAATGCTCCAGCAATGCAAGTTGCTCATCGATCCTATGCGATTGATATGCTAGATGGACATGCACTGCGAACAGTCATAGAAAAAGAGAAACCGCATTTAATAGTTCCAGAAGTAGAAGCTATAGCAACTGATATCTTGGTGGAGATTGAAAATGAAGGTTACAATGTTATTCCAACGGCTAGAGCCGTTAGCTTAACGATGAACAGAGAGGGCATACGCAAACTTGCGGCCGAAGATTTAAAACTCAAAACATCACCTTATCGCTTCGCTTCTACAAAAGAAGAATTTGATAACGCAATCCAAGAAATTGGTATCCCCTGCGTGGTAAAACCTATAATGAGCTCCTCGGGGAAGGGCCAAACGACATTGACCTCATCGGATCAAGTTGACGCTGCTTGGCAATATGCTCAAGAAGGTGGAAGAGCAGGTGCGGGTAAAGTTATTGTAGAGGGTTTTGTAGAATTTGATTATGAAATTACACAGCTGACTGTGTGCCATATAAATGGGACTTCCTTTTGTAAACCAATTGGCCATGTACAGTCAGACGGTGATTACAGACAAAGCTGGCAACCACAAGCCATGACTAATGAGGCAATTCATAAATCAAAAGAAATCGCAGAATCTATCACCACAGCATTAGGAGGTTTTGGTGTTTTTGGAGTTGAGCTATTCATTAAAGATAACGATGTTATTTTTAGTGAAGTTTCACCTCGTCCTCACGACACGGGATTAGTTACGCTTTTATCACAAGATCTTTCACAATTCGCATTACATGCAAGGGCTATTCTTGGACTTCCTATTCCCAACATCATGCAACATGGGCCAGCCGCTTCTAGTGTTATATTAGGTGAAGGAAATTCCGATGAAATCTCATTCAATGGTGTCGATAAGGCGTTAATGGAACAAGACACTCAAATAAGATTATTCGGTAAACCAAGTATTTCAGGTCGAAGAAGACTTGGAGTTGCCATCGCTAGGGGTAAAACGATCGACGAGGCTAAAGAAAAGGCAATCAAAGCGAGTTCAGCGATCAATATCCAATATTAAGTTCGCCAAATTGTAAGTTTTCACTTGCCTTTAAGTCCCTATGGGCTAGAAGAGAAATCCGCACAACGCTGACGCGGGAGCTCGACATTTCGAATTTAGCCTTGGAGGCTTCCGGTAGCGGAAGCCTTTTTATTTGTAAATCGCCAAGAATTAAAACTTATCACCTTAAAAAATCATGGATTTTATAGCTGAAACTATCGCAGATCTTTCGCCATCATTAACACTGTCTATTACCAGCCAAGCAAAACAAATGCGAGAAGATGGTATTGACGTTTGTGGGCTTGCAGCTGGAGAACCTGACTTTGATACTCCTCAGCATATTAAAAATGCAGCCATTGATGCATTGCAGGATGGAGAAACAAAATACACTGCTGTAGCCGGGCTCAAAGCGCTAAGAATGGGACTTGCTAAGAAACTCAAAGAAGAAAACCAAATTAATTACGAGTCGGATGAAATTGTGGTTAATTGTGGTGCCAAGCATTCCTGCTTCAATGCGATAATGGCCTGTTGCGATGCAGGTGATGAAGTTATTATTCCTTCACCTTATTGGACGAGTTATCCTGAAATGGTAAATGCAGTTGGTGCCAAGCCTGTTTTTGCTGAAACAAAACAAGAAAACAATTGGAAGATCACGGCTGAAGAGTTTGATAATGCAATGACCGGTTCAACAAAAATGATTATCATTAATTCTCCAAACAATCCTACTGGTGCTGTTTATACAAGAGAAGAGCTTGCAGCAATTGGTGAAGTTGCAGCATCTGAGGATATTCTCATACTCTCAGATGAAATTTACGAAAAGCTTGTGTATGGGGAATCAAAACACGTTAGTATGGCTTCAATTAGTGACGAAATCAGAAGGCTCACGATTACAATTAACGGTTTTTCTAAGGCTTATTCTATGACAGGTTGGCGATTGGGATATACAGCTGCCATCAAAGAAATTGCAGATGCTATTGATACTATTCAAAGTCATAGTACTTCTAACCCAACAACATTTGCTCAATTCGGAGCAATAGCAGCATTAACTAGCGATCAATCAGAAATCGATGATATGGTCGAAGAATATAATATTCGCAGGCAATACGTTTTAGGTAGACTTAATACGATTGCAAATATTTCAACTATTGAGCCTGAGGGAGCTTTTTACTTCTTAATCAATATTGAAAAAACAGGTATCAAGTCTGTTAATTTTTCAGAAAAACTTCTTAGTCGCATGCAGGTTGCTACCATCCCAGGAGTTGCCTTTGGTAATGATCAAACAATTCGAATTAGTTATGCTACTAGTCTGCCTATTATAAAAGAGGGACTTGATAGACTTGAAGAATTCTGTAGGGCTCATTAATTAGATTTTTATATTCGCCAACTCGAATGCATTCGGTCAGATTATTTGGCTAAATGCTTCCTAAAATCTTAACAGAGATTCCTGGACCAAAGTCTCGTCAACTCGGCGAGGAATTACAGAAGTATGAGTCTAGAAATATAACTTTTATATCCGAAAAATTTCCTATTTTTTGGGATAGTGCGGACGGTATAAATGTTTGGGATGTTGATGGCAATCGTTTCTTGGACCTAACTTCAGCATTTGCTGTTTCTTCGCTTGGTCACAGAAACCAATTCATCACTGATGCCTTAATAAGACAAGCCGGCAAACTTTTACATGGTATGGGGGATGTTCACCCCACAGAATTGAAAGTAGAATTGTGTAAGAAAATTAGTGAATTGACTTATGAGCGATGGATTGGCGTAAAAAGTAAATCAGTTCTTAGCTCCTCTGGAAGTGAATCAATTGAATGTGCTCTTAAAACTGCGTTGCTCGCTACCGGTAAAGAAGGTGTCATTTGTTTTAAGGATAGTTATCATGGAACAAGCATCGGAGCTTTAGCGACTAGTGGAATATCTAGGTTTAGGGAACCGTTTACTAAACAAATTGCTCAATTTGGAATTACTGCACCTTATGGAATCAAGGGTCTATCTGAAGTTCACAATATAATTAGTTCAAATAATATTGGAGCCATTATTGTTGAACCTATCTTAGGGCGAGGTGGAAAGGTTGTACCTGAAGAAGAATTTTTACCTGAGATTCGTGAGATATGCGACAAACATAATATAGTTCTAATTTTCGATGAAATATATACAGGTTTTAATAGAACTGGTAAATTATTCGCCTGTGAACACTGGAATGTGGTTCCGGATATAATATGCCTAGGCAAAGCGTTGGCCGGAGGTTTTCCACTCTCAATATGTACAGGAAAACCGAATGTTATGGACGCTTGGCCTGTGTCCGATGGGGAAGCAATTCACACATCAACTTTTTTAGGTAATCCAATGGGTTGTGCCATGGCTTTGGAATCTTTGTCTATACATGCTGATCCTACCACAAAGTCGAAAGTTAATAATAAAAGCGCGTTTTTCATAAATACTTTAGAAAATATTAAGCACCCCTATAGAGGTAAGGTCCGCGGGAAAGGGCTGATGCTTGGTCTAGAGATATTGGATGATTCAGGGAACCCTAATGGTAAACTGGCGACAAAGCTTATTAATGATTCATTGCAAGATGGCATTATTACGCTTGCTGATGGGCCCAACGGTCACGTCTTAGCTTTGACTCCACCATTTGATATCTCAGATGAAGAAATTCTTTGGACTTCTCATTCGATTGAGAAAAAGTTTAAGATTTCCAGCTAAGTGCACCTTTTTTCCATGCATATAAGTAGGCGATTAGAAGAATCCCAACGAAACCGGACATACTTAAAAAAACCATTTTTGCCTGCCCTTGTTCTATAAACGAATTAAATGACACTGCCCATGGATACATGAAGACGACTTCTATATCGAAAATAACAAACAACATCGCTATAACATAAAATTTAACGCTGAATCTCGGCTTTGCATCTCCAATAGGTAGCATGCCACACTCATAAGCGCTGTCTTTGACTTTGTTAGATTTAGCACTTTTCCCCAAAAGAACACTTACTAGGAGAGTAGAAACTGCAAAAGCAGTCGCAATTCCAAGTTGCATAAGAACAGGTATGTATTGATCTAGCATTCGGTGTATCTAAATTACGGATCGATATATAAAAATTTCAATAAAAACTATTCAAAAATAAAAAAGGCAGGAGCACATTAATGCGCTCCTGCCCTTTGATAATTGTATTATATTAAGCTTGTTGCTTTGCCTGTTGAGCAGCTATGTAAGCACTGGAAGCTTGCTCAATGCCTTCAAGGCCCTTGTAGCACTTGGCATTTTTCTCGACTAGACCTCGAGTGACAAGATTTTGAAGTTTTTCATATGCCCTTAAGCGAAGCATTTCTTCTCCTCCACTTACTGCATTTTTTTCTTTTAGGTTTTCATATACTAGCTCAAACAATTTATTAAATTCTAGAGCATCATCATTCTCTTTGAGCACAACAACCAATTCGTCGGTTACGTGATCAGGTATTCTCCGGGAAAACCGGGTTCTGCGTGTTGTAGCCATATTTTTTATATTTTACCACAATCAAACCTCATAAACCAAGATTAATGAGCTTTAATTAAAGCCCTAGGGCAATGAGAATCGATTGAGGGCGCGTACAATAGCCGCAAAATTGGAAAAAACCAGTTTCTTTTGAATTTTTTTAGTCTTTATGGGGATTTTAAGTCCCCAATCACGCTTAAACCCTCACTATTAATGAGAAAAACCTCTCTACTAACAGGATAAATTGCATCAAGAAACATTTGGTAAAACGTTTTTTTGTAGCTATTGAGACTATTTTTATCGGCAGAAAAAATCAAAATTGTGCTTCTATTGGGAATCACAACTAATAAATTAGCTCCAAATTTAGACTTAAATATTTCCCTAAATTGTAATGTTTTAACGGTTCCAATGAGTAAGGGGCTTTCTGACTGGATAAGGGCATATTCGATTTCACCTGCAGAATTTTTTACATATACAGGCTTAATAGACTTTAAATAATTCCTGGAAGCTAAAAGAGCCGCTTCTCTAAATTCTTTCCAACCTCCACTATATATACTTCTAAATTCTTCAGCACCGTATAGCTTTACACCAAGCCCTCCCAAATAACCTGCACTATATGCTGTTTGCTTTGCACCAGGAACCATCATAATAACCCCAGATCTTATATTCTTAGGCTGAATAATAAATATCGGTTCCTTTAATTTATTAGATACATCATTTTTTCTTAAATGATCTTCCTTTAATATTTGAGCCATACTTAATTCTGGACTAAATGACCAAATTATTAAGATGATTATAATAAAGGAATGCATGAATGTAATTAATGGTAAGATCTTTACCAATGGTACTCCAATTAATAAGTATCAATTTAAAAAAGGACGTTGCTATCTGTTTTTTCCTGTTTCCCATTTGTACTAATGATTACTTACCTAAATGGAGTTTTATCTGAAATTATTCCCGGAAGATTAACCATAGATGTTGGAGGAATTGGTTATGAAGTATTAGTGCCGCTTTCAACCAGCGATAAAATGCCTGACGAAGGAGAGAACATCCAAATCTTAACGCATCTACATATCCGAGAACAGGAGCAGACCCTATTTGGCTTTGCAACAAATGACGAACGTGACCTCTTTCGTCTTTTAATTCATAGAGTTTCTGGAATAGGTCCAAAGCTAGGGCTTGGAATATTAAGTGGGATGTCAGTTGATGAATTTAAAAATTCAGTAATAAGCGGAGATATTACTAGTCTGTCCAAAATAAATGGTTTAGGAAAAAAAACCGCAGAAAGAATAATTTTGGAGCTTAAAGACAAAGTAGGTGTTACAGAAACTTGGAGCGCAGTAAGGGACGACACTAAAGGACCTGAGAGTGTAATTCATGATGCTGTGTTAGCATTGATTTCACTTGGTTATAAACAAAATGAGGCTTTGAAAGCAGTGAACGAAATTAAAAAAACAAACTCCACAAGCCTAGACTCAGATGAATTGATAAGATCTGCTCTGCGAGCAATGAAATAAAATATCTTAATAATAAAACTCTTCCTAATGCTCTCCAATAATACGGACTCAGCCGAAAAGAGGGTAGATTTCATTCGAAAATCATTTCCGCATTCTGGTCTTTTTTTAGACAAGACATGGAGGCAATCACCTTACCCAGTTGTAATATCAAAAAAGATCTCAAAGCAACTTCATGATCTAGGCCTTTTTCTTGCTGACTACTTAAGAGCTTGTAATTCAATATATTTTCAGAGCCATATCGGAAAAGCACCGAAGTGGGTTGCTAACTATCTTGATGCGGGAAAACCACAAACTATCATTAATCAAGGTCGGCATAAGACTTTAAAAAATGTTCTCCCAAAGATTATACGCCCTGACCTAATTCTTACTGAAGAGGGGTTTGCTATTACCGAGCTTGATAGCGTGCCTGGAGGTATTGGCTTAACCGCATGGTTAAATAAAACATATTCTGCACTAGGCGATAATGTTTTAGGAGGCTCGACGGGAATGATTGAGGGGTTTAAAGGTATTCTACCAAAAGGCGCTGACATTGTAATTAGTAATGAAGCTAAAGACTATAAGCCTGAAATGGAATGGTTGAATGAACAGCTTAATGAAGGTCATCGTGATAATTATTATGACGTCTTAGAGGCAGAAAGTTATGTGGTTAAAAATAGAGATGTTTACCGTTTCTACGAGCTTTTTGACTTAGAAAATATAACCTCTTCTGACGAAATATTTCAACATGCTGCAGATGACAAAATAGAAGTAACTTCACCTCATAAGGCATTTTTAGAGGAGAAAATGTGGAGTGCTCTTTTTCATTCAAAACCACTTCGCTCTCAATGGTTAAAATGGATGAGACAGTCTCAATTTGAAAAACTCCAATCATATTTTCCTTACAGTTGGATCATTGATCCAAGTCCAGTTCCTCACTATGCAGAATTACCTAGACTAGGTATTAACAATTGGCACGAATTATCTCAATTCTCTCAAAGAGAAAGAGATTTGGTGCTTAAAATAAGTGGTTTCTCGGAACTTGCGTGGGGTAGCCGCAGCGTTAAAATCGGTCATGATTTATCTGGTAAAGATTGGAAAGACGCGGTTGAAATGGCAATCAAAGATTTTCCATCTAGACCCTGGGTAATGCAGAAATTTAAAAAAGCTAAAGTCTTTAAACATTCTTACTGGGATATCTCGGAAGACAAAATTAAAACTATAGATGTTAGAGCAAGGCTCTGCCCTTATTACTTTTTATCAACAAATGATGATTCGATATCGGAAGTTAAACTTGGTGGAATATTGGCAACATTAGTTCCTTCTGACAAAAAAATCATACATGGAATGAGTGAAGCTATAATGGCACCATGCATTGAAGAGTAATAAAAAATCTATTGAACCTGATTTTCAGGTTTTTCAATAGATTTAGATTCCACGATCCCTGACATCAATGAACTGTTTGGTATATTCAAGTGATCGCCATTCGCATTTTCGAGCTGAGTCGTTACTGGACCAACAGCTACGACTTTCCCTGATAAAGAATCCTGATCTTTAAATCTTATACTTGTTCCTACGGGGTATAAATCCCTCGCATAAACCCCAGAAACAATATTTTGAGCCAAAGGCCGCATTCCTAGCCCTAAGGCTAAGGCAGTTGCGATAGCGCCTCCTAATAAAAGTATTTCAACTGTGTGTCGTATCAGTGTCGTATCTACACCAAGCGTACTTATCGCAATGGTTAGGACCAATACTAATATAAAAGCATAAACGAGATTAGCGAGTGCTCTGGCATAATCTAATCCCACTCGAGTAGCACCATTAGTTACAAAGCCTCTTACGAGATCACCAATAACAAAACCAGCCACAGATATAATGATAGCCGTAATAACGCGGGGTAAAAAACTAACGAGACCATTAAGAGGCTCTGAAATTTGAGGTAATCCCAGAGAGCCAGCCGATGAGCTTAAAAACATTATCATCAAAATCCAGAAAAGCGTCTTACTAACTATCATAGAAAATGGAGCACTATCATTTGCTCGTAAGAAAATTCCTGAAATTCCTGATCTTTCTATTAGAGGGTTGTTAGCTAAGTTTTCTTTTAATAATCCTCCAAATTTTTCTAATAGAAACCGAGCCGCCTTGGCAACTATATGAGAAATAATATAACCAACTAAAAGAAGAATGAGTGCGATTAATAATTTAGGTATGAAAGCTAATAATTCATTACCCATGTTGGAGAATTGCTGAATTAGTTCAGATCCCCAACTCTCATTTTCTGAAGATGCTGTTGATGATTTATTACTATCTTGAAGTTGGGCAATTACTTTAATCATTCTTTATCATCGGTTATTTTTTTGGCTGCGTTTTTAGGACTGGCACTCTTCACAACACCCACAGTGGCAGTAGCTAATTCGGAAATTCCAGATCCTAATGTTTTGAAAAGAAAGGATACTGAATTCTCGACTACCAAAGTAAATTTTGCTCTCTCAACTATTCTCTCAATTCTTCTTAGGTCTTCTAGCTCCAGTTCACTCAATGAAATCTGATCCACTTGGCTTGATTTAGAGCTCTCGTCTTTTGCTTCATCCTTGAAAATATCAAGCAGCTGGGCATCCTGTTCTAAGAACTGAGCGTCTGTAATCATTCTACTTAATACCTCCCTCCAAATCCATATCATTGTAGATTTCTTTAAATCTCTCCTGAGCACGATATAACCGCATCTTTGTTGCACTCAAACCAATTTCAAGAACGTCAGATATTTCTTGAATGCTAAGACCTGATATATACCTAAGGGTGACAAGCCTTCGCTCATCTCCGTTCATTTCTGCTATTACATCATGAACTCTACCGGTAAGCTCATTATGAGAATCTATATTAGAATTAGAAAGTTCTTCATTTTCGACTTCTTCTTTCAATTTGGCATGATATTGATTCCTCCGGGCATCTTTTCGCCTAGTCTCTATGCACCGATTATAAACAATTCTGTAGAGCCAAGTTTTAAACGCAGACCTTCCCTCAAATTGACCGATTTTGTGAAACACCTGTAAGAATGAATCTTGGCAAGCTTCTTCAGCATCTTGGACGGAACCGAGCATTTTCAAACAACTTCTATAAACTAATGGTTCATGGCGCCTAAGAAGCTCACGATATGCATTAACGTTGTAAGGAAGCTCAGCTTTACACCGAGCCACCAATTCATCATCAGATAATGCATCCACGGCAGTTCATCTAAGGCTGGCCCTGAATTTAAAGATGGTAATAAATTAAAGTTTTACCATCTCTCTATTTTAGATGTCACTCGACCCACTAAAGGTCACAACCTTATTGGAATTTTTGGTTTTTTTATTGTTTAGTTTACTTAATTATCAGAATCCATGCTTTTGAAGAAAATATAAACAAAAAAAACTGCCTTCAGTATTAAACCCTAAATGTATTACTCTTAATGTGTTATAAATTCCAGATAACGCTTAAACCATTAAATTTGAGGATTCTGAGGTTTTTTCCTATATTCTCTATAGTTTGGTTCATTTTCATCGAATAATTAGAGAAGAACAGAAATATTGTATTAGGCCTATTAACATCGAAATTATTTTTTGCGCTAAGATTACCCAGAGAGGAGCTTCTCTTGACACTTCATCCTAGACACTGATCATAATTTAAAATCTCACAATGCGTATATTATCAGGTATTCAACCTAGTGGCAGACTCCATGTTGGAAATTATTTTGGAATGATGCAGCCATCTATAGATCTGCAAGATCAAGGTGAAGCATTTTACTTCATTGCTGATTATCATTCCTTAACAACGGTAACTGATCCCGTGCGCCTTAGGGATAACGTTAGAGATGTTGCCATAGATTTTTTAGCATGTGGTTTGGATCCTGACAAAGCCGTCTTCTTTAAACAATCAGATGTTCCAGAGGTCACAGAGCTAGCATGGTTATTAAGCACGGTTACTCCTATGGGATTTTTAAATCGATGTCACTCTTTTAAAGATAAAACAGATCGCGGTCTGGAGGCAACTCATGGTTTATTTTCGTATCCAGTTTTAATGGCTGCTGATATACTAATATATGAGAGTAATATTGTACCAGTCGGTGATGATCAAAAACAACATCTTGAAGTAACTAGAGATATAGCCATAAAATTTAATAATCTTTATGGTGAGGTCTTTGTTGTTCCAGAACCTAAAATCCGTAAAGAGAAAGCAAAGGTGCCTGGAATTGATGGACAAAAAATGAGTAAGAGCTACGGGAATATTATCGAAATCTTTGGAACTGAAAAACAGACGAAAAAAAAGATTATGTCAATTGTCACGGATTCTACGCCCGTTGAAGACCCAAAGAATCCAGAAGAATCCATTATTATTGATCTATTCAATTTAGTTGGATCAGATAAAAATATTGCAGCTATGAAATCAGATTTTGCGAATGGAGGCTTTGGATATGGAGATTTCAAAAAACGTCTTTTCGCGGATTTTTGGGATTATTTCCAACCCATGCGTGAAAAAAGAGAGCAACTGTCAGAGGATTTAAATTATGTTGATGGGGTTCTTGAAAAGGGTGCTGAAAAAGCTCGTACCGCTGCTAGCTCCACACTTATCAAAGCACGTAAAGCTTGTGGCATTGATTAATTTAGTAAAAACCAATATAAAAAATGCTAATTGAACTTGCTAAGCTGCTCATCAGTATTAGCATTCTCACCCAATAAATATTCAAATTGAACTGAGGAAAGTCATAGTTGGTATGTTTGAAGAAGAAGAAGAAGAAGAAGATAATAATAATAACGGCGGATACAGAAGACGCCGAGACGAGCCATTATACACTGAAAAGATTTTTTCTGATCGGAAAGTATTTTTTATTGATCTTAAGGCTAATGATCGAGGTAAATTTCTTAAAATTACTGAAGATGTTAGAGGCCGAAGAGATACTATCATGGTTCCAGAGGAAAGCCTTCAGGAACTTATAGACGCTTTAAATAACGTTTCCGAATATCTCAAAAACGAAGGCGACCAAGATTAGATAATTTTTCTAATCTTAAAATTTGGTGTTGGCTATGAGCCACCACTACCCGTGATCGAAAATAACACAAACTTTGTGGTTCTTAATGAAACACAAGATTATATTGTGGTGGACAAGCCCTCTCCATTGCTTGTACATCCCAGTTCACCAGGCAACCCACCTTCATTACTTGATGAAATTAAAGCTCTTCTTGCTTATGACATTGCTAATGGAGCATCACTTTCAATTATCAATCGTTTAGATAGGGAAACGAGCGGTGTTGTTCTCATTGCAAAAAACAAAGAGACAGCAAGAAGGTTTGGAATTGCTATGCAAAATCGAGAAATTGAAAAAGAGTACGTTGCACTGGTAAAAGGAAGGCCAGAGAAAGAAAAGTTCACTGTTGATGCGCCGATTCTCAGGGCAGGAGAAATTTACGATAGTCCAATTTGGGTTAAACAAACCGTTCACCCAAAAGGTAAGGCATGTATAACTGATTTTGAACTTCTTGAGGAAAAAGGTTCTTTTTGTTTACTAAAAGCGATCCCTAGGACGGGCAGAATGCACCAAATTCGAGTACATGCTCAACATGTTAATTTACCAATTGTAGGAGATAAAATCTATGGCGGTGATGATTCATGCTATTTAGAATTCATAAATACTGGATGGTCAAAAAGCCTTCAATCCAAGTTAATATTGCCTCGACAGGCACTTCATTGTCGTAAAATGCAACTAAGCAAACTTGAAAGTTGGGAAGCTCCTGTCCCGATAGAATTTAAAAGATTTTGAGGACGCCTTGACCACTAGGAGTACGACCTCTAGTATTCCGACCTCCAATAAAAAAAAGTAATGAACATACACGAGTATCAAGCAAAAGATCTATTTGAGAAATTCAATGTTCCTTCACCGAAAGGAAGAATGGCTGAAAGCCCAGAAGAAGCACTCAAAATTGCAAATGAAATGAGTGGGCAAATAGTAATAAAGGCTCAAGTTCATGCTGGTGGACGCGGTAAAGGAACCTTTAAAAATGGTTTCCAAGGAGGAGTCCACTTATCAAATGACCCAAACGAAATTCATAGTATAGCTGAGAAAATGCTCGGCCAAACACTCGTCACTCACCAAACTGGTGAAGAGGGCAAAGTCGTTAACAAAGTTATGGTTGCTGAGGCCGTAGACATTTCAAAAGAATATTATCTTGCCATATTAATGGACAGAGAAAGTAAATCGCCTGTCATTGTCGCTTCGACTGAAGGTGGTGTTAACATTGAGGAAGTTGCTGAAAGCACCCCAGAAAAAATCATAAGAGAATCAATACATCCACTCGCAGGCCTTCAACCATACGAAATTCGAAAAATATCGAATAAACTTGGCTTTGAAGGTGATATAGCAAAGCAGTTTGGAAGACTTCTCAAATCTCTATTCAAATTATTCATTTCATGTGATTGCTCAATGGTTGAAATAAATCCATTAGTTACAACTCCTGATGGTGATGTTTTAGCATTAGATGCCAAATTCGGTTTTGACGATAATGCTTTGTACCGTCAAAAAGAAATCGAATCTATGCGAGATACTTCAGAGGAGGATCCTCGCGAAGTGGCAGCATCTGAATATGGTCTTAATTATATTGGCTTAGAAGGTAATATTGCATGCCTCGTTAATGGGGCCGGCCTAGCAATGGCTACTATGGACATTATAAAACATTATGGAGGCGAACCAGCAAATTTCTTGGATGTGGGTGGTGGTGCTACGGAAGAACAAGTCACTAATGCATTCAAAATTATACTTGGAGATTCAAACGTTAAGGGGATTCTAGTCAATATCTTTGGAGGCATCATGGATTGTGATGTCATTGCAAATGGCATAGTTAATGCCTGTAAACAGGTTAATTTACGTATTCCTCTGGTCGTTAGACTTGAAGGAAATAATGTCGACCAAGGAAAGGAGACTCTTTCTAATTCTGGAGTTGATTTGATAGCTGCAGATGATTTATCAGATGCAGCCGAAAAGGCTGTTAAGGCTATTAACTTATAAAATGTAAAAGTATTGCAAGCGAATCACAGTATTGTACTCAATTTTACTCGCCGATATTCAATGGGTCATCGATTGATTAGTGGGGCAGCTAAGAACTGCCAAATTCCTCACGGTCATGATGAAGTAGTAACTGTCAATATTACTAAAAGGAGTAATAGAGTACTAGATTCTAAAACTAATATGCTTGTTGAATTTGAAGAAGCAAAAAGGCGATGGTTTGAGTGGATTGATGAATCCGTTGATCATAGTTTTCATATTAACAATGAAGATCCTATTATTAACTATTTCATAGAAAATGAACCAGAACTCTTGCCAAAACTCTTAATAACCCCTGGTGACCCAACAACTGAAATTAGGGCAGCATGCTACTATGCAAAATTAAGTAATTTCTTGGATGAAAATAAGACTGAGTTATTTTGTACTGATCTTAAAATTCAGGAGACTCCAACTAATGCTGTTTGCTTTAGCTGTGAGAACATTGAAAGCTTTTTACCCTCGGGAGAATGTCACTGGTGGAATCGTCCAGACCTTTCCATCAATGATTTGAGTTAAAATACAATAATTAAAAAACTAACATAACAATAATGTCTATACTAGTTAAACCAGAGACCAAAGTTCTCATTCAAGGAATCACTGGAGGGTTTGGTGGAACCCACGCCAAACTTAGTCTTGATTATGGAACAAAAGTTGTTGCAGGTGTTACTCCCGGAAAAGGAGGACAAACATTCGAATCTCAAGTGCCCATATTTGATACAGTCGAGGATGCATTGACTGAGACTGGTGCAACAGTGTCAGCAATTTTTGTACCTCCCCCATTTGCAGGTGACGCCATTATGGAATCTGTAGACGCTGGCATTGAACTTATAGTTGCCATCACTGAAGGAATCCCAGTTGCTGATATGATGCGCGTGCGCTCCTTGATGGAAGGCACCAATTGTAGGCTCATTGGCCCGAATTGCCCAGGAGTAGTTACACCTGGCACAGGACCCGAATCATCTGGAGGGTGCCGAATTGGAATTTCACCAGGTTATATTCATAAAAAAGGTTCGGTAGGTGTCGTTTCTAGGTCTGGAACACTAACTTATGAAGCTGTCTGGCAAACCACTCAGCTTGGCCTTGGTCAGAGCACTTGTGTTGGAATTGGAGGTGACCCAATCAATGGCACTAGTCATTTAGATGTCCTTAAATTATTTAATGAAGACCCTGAGACAGAATCCATCATTATGATTGGTGAAATCGGTGGAACGGCTGAAGAAGAGGCCGCTGAATGGGCAAAAGATCACTGTGATAAGCCAATTGCGGCATTCATAGCTGGAGCCACTGCACCTCCTGGCCGAAGAATGGGACATGCAGGAGCAATTATTTCTGGAGGAAAGGGTACTGCAGCTGCAAAAAAAACCGCTCTCAAGGAGGCTGGAATAGCTGTTGCAGAAACCCCATCAGAAATGGGATCCACGCTAGCTAGTATTTTGTGAACAAAAATTAAGATATTTTTCCTAATTCTTTCGAGTAAATTAACTAAATACTTCACCGAAAGGAAAAAAAGAAAATTGCATGTCTCCAGCATCTCTATATTTTCACAGCCCCCCCTCAACACATTTAGCAATATCGCAATAAATTTATATCCCTTTAAATATGGCATTAGCAGCAAAAGGACTAGAAGGAATTATCGCTAACGAATCCAAACTAAGTAACGTTCAAGGCCTTGAAGGTAAGTTATGTTATTTGGGATATACGATAGATGAACTGGTTGAACATACCTCTTTTGAAGAAGTAATTTATTTACTACATAACGGAAAACTACCGAATCAATCTGAACTAGATGGATTAATTTCTAAACTCAAGGCTAACCGCAACTTACCAGATGGCATAATCGACTTTCTAAAAAATGCCCCCAAAGATGCTGGTCCCATGGATGTTATTCGTACAGGAGTATCAATGATGGGTCTATATGATACCAAAGGTGACCACCAAAACCGAAGTCTCAATGAAGATCGCGCAATTGCAATCATTGCAAAAATTCCCCTAATTGTTGCAGCGTTTCACCGTTTCCGTCAAGGTTTAGAGATCGTTGAATCTCGGGAAGACCTAAGCGAAGCGGCACATTTTCTTTACCTAATTAATGGTGAGGTACCTTCTAAAGATGCAGCAAAAACACTAGATGTAGCTTACATTTTACATGCCGATCATGGCATGAATGCGTCGACATTCAGTTCAAGAGTTACTGTTGCAACACTCAGCGACATGTACTCTGCAATTACTTCAGCGATAGGAACCTTAAAAGGACCTCTTCATGGTGGAGCAAATGAGGGCGTGATTCAAATGCTCGAAGAGATTGGTGCGGAGGATGCGGTAGATGCCTACGTAGAAGGTAAACTTGAAAGGAAGGAAAAAATTATGGGCATAGGTCATAGAGTATATAAGGTCCTTGATCCTAGGGCGCCCCATTTAAGAAAGATGGCCATAAAACTCACTGAAGAACTTGGTGACCCAAAATGGATCAATATGTCTGAACGCATCGCTGAAATGATGAAAGATCGCAAAGGTCTTAATGCAAATGTAGATTTTTACTCTGCAACAGTATATTACAGCCTTGGTATTCCTACCGATCTCTTTACACCAATTTTTGCTATTAGCCGAGCAAGTGGATGGACAGCCCAAGTCCTCGAACAACTTGATGATAATCGTCTTTACAGGCCGCTTACAGATTATACAGGTCCAGATTCTCAACCTGAGATTCTCCCAATCGACGAACGCTCTTAAAGCTTAAAATAAATACATAGAATTCTCATTTTCTTATCTGAAAACGAGAAAAAATGTAATAGGGTAAAGGTCATCCTCAGCCCTATGCTCGTAAAATGGCAAGTTTGAACAATCACATATCTTATATTGAAGCTATCCGCAAACAGGTAGGAAATGTAGTTGTTGGACAAGATGATGTCGTTGAACGCTTACTGATCGCTCTCTTTACAAGCGGTCACATTTTGCTTCAAGGAATGCCGGGCCTTGCGAAAACTCTTCTCGTAAACGCTCTTGGCAAAGCTATTCACTTAGATTTTTCTAGAATTCAATTTACTATCGACTTATTACCATCAGATATTCTTGGTTCCGAAATTCTTGACCAAAAGAGTGGAAAATTTACTACACACAAAGGTCCTGTATTTACTAACCTATTACTTGCCGATGAAATAAATCGTGCGGCTCCAAAAGTTCAGGGTGCATTATTAGAAGCCATGCAAGAGCGTAAGGTAACAATTGGTGATAATACATACCGTCTTCCTATTCCCTTCCTAGTTATTGCAACTCAAAATCCAATTGAACAAAGTGGCACATTCGAGTTGCCAGAAGCTCAACTTGATAGGTTCATGCTGTGTCACAGACTTGAATATCCAACGCCAGTAGAGGAAGAAGAAATATTAAAGCGCAATTTGAACCTGGGTATTCAAAAACAGGATGGAGGAGCTGTAGCTAATACCGAATTTGATATTGTTTCTGATAAACCCGTCGGCGAAGCTAATGACTTAATTTCAGTCATCGATGCTGTTCATCAGATTCACGTTAGTGAAGTTTTTATTAAACATGTAGTCGAACTCGTTAGTCGAACCCGCAATAACTCACATATAGAACTTGGAGCTAGCCCTAGAGCAGGCATCGCGCTCATCAAGGGAGCCAGAGCCAGAGCGCTAATTCAAGGTCGAGATTATGCGATTCCAGATGACTTATTTGCATTGGCCGAGGATGTTCTTCTACATCGTATGCGCCTCAATTACGAAGCTTTAGCAGATGGTATGAATGCTTCTGAGGTCTTAGAGAACATCTTAAACAATATGGGATGAGATTATTTACAATTATTTACTCAATTCCGCTTCTAATCCTAACTGTTGATGACTGAAAAAACCCTCGATTGCTGCGATCCAATTGACTCGAGGCAGTTCATCATTGCAATAAAAAAACTGGCTGATGATATTGGATATGGTAGTGATAGATCAACTTTTCTGGGTTCTGGAATAGAATATGTACAATCAAGAGCTTATCAGATTGGAGACCCAATCAAATCAATAGACTGGAAAGTCACTGGCAGAACAGGAAAATTTCACGTTAAGGAATATGAAGCTCCTAAGCAAATGCCTATATATTTGCTCATTGATACATCGGCTTCAATGACGATTTCTTCGGTTAAGATTAGCAAATATCATTCTGCCGTGAGGATCGCAGGGGGAATTGCATTCGCTGCTTTAGACCGTATCAGTCCAGTTGGGGTCGTTGGTACGGGGGGGAGAGAATTATTTGTGAAACCAACACTTTCAAAAGACCGCATTTTACAATGGTTACTAAAACTACGATCCTATCGTTTAAATGAACCAACTCTTATAGGTACACGTCTATCTGAACTTATGCCAATTTTAAATAGCCGGTCTATGATTGTTCTTATCTCGGACTTGCATGATTGTAGCGCCATGCCTGCACTAAAACTAGCATCACAGAAACATGACTGTGTAGTCTTAAAGTTAACTGATCCCGTGGAGACAAAAATTCATGGTGCTGGCTTCGTAAAAGTTAGAGAAGCCGAAACTGGCTCGACAGGAATTGTAAACAAAAGGTCTAAAATCACTGATCCTGCATTAATTACTGAAGAGTTAAAGAGATCTGGGATTGATTGCTTGCAACTTCTTACCAACAAGCCAATAGCACACAAGCTACGACAATTTTTTAAATCTCGCGCTTTACTTAGTCGAGGAACCCGATAACCATGCAACTATCTTTATTTGTTAGCATAATATATTTTTGTTTAACCTATCTTAGTGCTGAGGACAAGACCCTCGAATCCATACCCATAGGTATTAAAATACAAATAAAAGATAAAGTCATACCCGGCCCTGAATTAGAAGCCAAACCTTTAACAAAAGAGTCAGCCGTTGTCTTACGCATCAAAGGTGTTTACCCACATGGAAATGCCTTCCGCTATGACTATGAATATTATGGATTAGAGCCTGGTTTTTATGATTTAGGTAATTATTTTCAAAGTAAAACTAACAAGCCTTTAATTAATAAACCTAAGCTTCCAATATTATTTAAATCATCTTTGCCCCAAGAGCAGATTAAACCAAATCCACCAGGAGATGGACAATTACCGCATTTCACTAAATACAAAAACATATTAATCGTTGGTGCTACTATCTGGCTATTTGGACTTTTATTTCTAATCTTTTATGGTCGCAAAAAGTTAAACCTAATAAAACCTTCTACTGACGAGTCTCTTAGCCCGGCTGAAATTTT
>MDSV01054389.1_pt1 | contig 23151 bp, 25 predicted proteins | sample 810851 | NCBI WGS metagenome assembly MDSV01 (sample SAMN05326640, study PRJNA326480) | marine metagenome | isolation source: seawater | place: Atlantic Ocean: North East | collected 2012 | reverse complement strand
CTAATCGTACAGAAGTGCGGCGCCCGTTGATCGTAATGTTTTTACTAACAAGCGTTGAATTTATATTGCTTTCAGCCATCGTCTTTGTCTCCCTTAGTTACTTACACTAGACAAAAACTATACTAAAGTATTATAAAATACAACCGAAAGTTATATTTTATTATGCGCTGTATTCAGTTCATTAGGCGTCAGAAGCTTCAAATTCACCGCGTGCAAGCCGTTTTCAAGCTCATTTTCCAGCAAATCATTCATAAAGCGGTGCCTACATATGCGTGTTTTGCCTTCAAAGAGTACAGATACAACCTGAAGATGTATGTGTGTCACCTGCCCTTCAATAAACCCACCATGGCCACGATGCGACTCACTTTTGTCCTTCACGCTAACTACAGCATTTGGATCTTGCTCTTTTATGAGACTTGTAATTACTTCTAAACGAGACATATTCTTATCCTTTGTGATATAATGAGAAAAAAAACAGAAAGATGCAATGCCAGTTAGACGGGTTAGATTGAAAGAAAAATCACCTGAGTTTTGGGAACCAGAGACCAAGACGACATCTCATATATGTGAGCATACTGGCTGCCGTCAAGACGGTGAGTTTAAAGCACCAAAAAACCGTGGCCTCAACGAATATTATCGTTTCTGCCAAGAGCATGTCCGTGAGTATAACAAACAGTGGAATTTCTTTGACGGCATGTCTGATAAAGAAATGGAAGAGCATATTTACCGCACAAATACATGGGATAGGCCAACTTGGGGCTTTTCCGACCAGCAAAAAATGGAAGATTATTTGCGCCAGCGTGTCCATGAGGATTTCTATACCGAGCAAGGTTCACGTCGTCGTCCACATAATCAAAAAGAACATCAAGAAAACATTTTCCGTTTCACCAACACCCCTGAATCGGAAGCACTGGCGATCATGGATTTAGTGCCACCTATTACACTAAAAGATATTAAAGCACGCTATAAAACACTGGTAAAAAAACATCACCCAGACATGAATGGTGGCTCCAAGGAATCAGAAGAGATATTTAAGAAAGTAAGCATGGCTTACACTGTTCTTAAAGTCGCTTATGAGAGCTTTGAGAAATTAGATGCTGTATAGATTTAAAGCTGTTTTCCTCTAAAAACCATGCTACCCTTACTCTCATGAACACACATCTTGATATAAAAATTGATACAGAAATTGATGCGGGTAAAACATTCGACATTGATTGTAACTGGAAAGTCCCTGCTTTTAAAACCCGCACTGATTACGTGCCAGAAATAGATACTAGCTATCTGTTTGACCCAGCCACTACCAAAGCCATTCTTGCAGGCTTCATTTATAATAAGCGTGTGCTGGTTCAAGGCTTCCACGGTACAGGGAAATCAACACATATCGAGCAAATTGCCGCACGTCTTAATTGGCCATGTATCCGGATTAATTTAGATAGCCATATCAGCCGTACCGATCTGATCGGTAAAGACATCATTACCTTAAAAGACGGCAAACAAGTCACTGAATTTCAAGAAGGCTTGCTACCTTGGTCATTGCAAAACCCCGTTGCTCTTGTATTCGATGAATATGATGCAGGTCGCCCTGATGTGATGTTTGTTATTCAACGTATATTGGAAGCAGAAGGCCGTTTGACACTTGTTGATACAAACAAAGTTTTAACCCCTCACCCTGCTTTCCGCCTATTCGGTACAGCTAATACAATTGGTTTAGGCGATGCGACAGGTCTATACCACGGTACGCACCAGATTAACCAAGGCCAAATGGATCGTTGGAACATTGTCGCTAGCCTGAATTATTTAGAAGAAAATGAGGAAGTAAACATCATCCTATCTAAGGTAAAAGCCGATAAAGCGCTTGTTTTACAAATGGTGCGCTTGGCTAATCTGACGCGCCAAGGCTTTATGAATGGTGATTTATCAACCCTAATGAGTCCCCGAACCGTTATGTCTTGGGCAGATAATAATTTGATCTTTAGTGATTTGATGCATAGCTTTGAGCTGTCATTCTTGAATAAATGCGACGAGTTGGAGCGTGCCACTGTCCTTGAATATTATCAACGCTGTTTTGGTGACACAAAAACGACAGCCCTTGCATAAAAGATCATGTCAAAAGATCAAAAAAGCACAGATAGTTTTAAAGATGCCAATGCAGTGGCCTTTAAAACACTAGCAAACAAAAAAGATCTTGATGTTGTGTATGCGCCGAAATCAGAACAGCCTTTTTCTGCCTATACCATTGGCAAAATCGCCAAACTGCCACACCCTTCCCTGCATACAGATCCCGAGGATTTAACCTTGATCCGTGGCCTGTCGGACTCACTCGCTATGCGCGAAAAGTTCCATACGCCTCGCCGTAATGACCCTTTATCAGAACAAAGCATTGCGCTTTATGATGCATTAGAAAAAGCCCGTTATGAATCCGTAGGCGGCAATAGAATGCCGGGCCTTAATCAAAATATCTTACAAGCCAATGAGCAAATATATGCACAAAAAGGCTACCACACGATCAGTGAACGATCACAATTACCAATGAGTGAGGCACTCTACTTACTTGCCCGCAAAGATTTCTCTCACACAAAACTACCTAAAACATCTGAGATGATGCTTGATATCTGGGCAGACTTTTTCAAAGAAATGCTTGGTAAGGATGGTCTAAATAAGTTATCAGCATCCCTTGAAACCCCTAATACCTTTCGCTTGGAAGCCTTAAAAATCTTACAAAAACTAGATCCTTCCCTATCCGAAGATAGTTCTGAAGAAGCCGACAGCACCGAAGAGCAACAATCTGAGCAGCAAAATGCACCAGAGGATAAAGAAGAAGAGACAGAAGAACAAAAGCGTGAGCAAGCCCAAACATTAAAGGAAGAAAGCACGCAAAGCCTAGAAGATCAATCACAAGGTCAAGAAGGTGAACGTCTTGAGGATATGGACAATATAGAGGGTGAAACCCCTCAGGAATCGGCCAATCGAAATTTTAGCGATGATGAAGCCCCTGCACATAGCCTTGATTACCGTATTTTCACCACGCGCTTTGATGAGATCGTCAAAGCTGAAGAGCTCGCTGTGCCGATTGAGCTTAAAAACTTACGTAATGCGCTCGATCATCAATTACGCCCTTCGCTTCATATCATCAGCAAACTCGCCAACCGCCTGCAACGCAAACTCATGGCGCAACAACGTCGCTCATGGCTATTTAATATTGATGACGGTATTTTGGATAGTCGCCGCTTTGCTCAAATCATTGCCGACCCCACGCAACCAGCTCGCTATAAACAAGAAAAACAAACCGAGTTTAAAGACACGGTGGTGTCACTACTGATTGATAATTCTGGCTCAATGCGTGGTCGTCCGATTTCTATTGCAGCGATGAGTGCAGACCTTCTCGCCCGCACATTGGAACGCTGTGGCGTAAAAGTTGAAATATTAGGCTTTACCACTCGCTCATGGAAAGGTGGGCAAGCCCGCCAATTATGGACAGAAATGAATCGCCCTGAAAAACCAGGTCGTCTCAATGATATCCGCCACATTATTTATAAAGATGCAGATGTGCCAATGCGCCGCGCGAAGAACAATCTCGGGCTGATGCTCAAAGAAGGTATTTTGAAAGAAAATATAGATGGTGAAGCCTTGTTATGGGGCTATAAGCGTCTCAACAAACGCCCAGAACAACGTAAAATCCTGATGGTTATATCGGACGGTGCGCCTGTTGATGATTCCACCCTATCCTCTAATCATGCCATGTACCTAGAGTCTGATCTACGCAGCGTGATTGATTTCGTTCAACGCAGTAAAAATGTCGAACTGACCGCCATTGGAATAGGCCATGACGTTACCCGTTATTACAATCGTGCCATTACGCTTAAAAATGCAGGTGATCTCGGCGAAACGATGATCCAAGAATTAGAAGATTTGTTTGGTTAAACTACAAATTCCTTATGTACCTCATTTACTGTCTAGGTTATAAAAAACTATGAGCAATAAAATATACAAACCAAAATCTATTAGTGGCTTTCCAGAATGGTTGCCAGAAGTACGCCTTGTTGAACAACAATGGTTTGACCATATTCGCCGTGTTTTTGAAAGCTATGGCTATTGCAATATTGAAACCCCTTCGGTGGAAGAATTGGACGTCCTACGTGCCAAGGGTGAGGTTGATAAAGAAATCTATGTAATTGACCGTCTGCACAAAGAAGAAGGCGACAAAGAAGGCCGCCTAGCCCTGCACTTTGACCAGACTGTGCCCTTTGCCCGTTATACGGCACAGCACTTTAATGACCTTGTCTTTCCATTTAAGCGCTATCAGATGCAGCGTGTTTGGCGTGGTGAACGCCCGCAAGCGGGTCGTTTCCGTGAGTTCTACCAATGCGATATTGACGTTATCAATGTTGATAACCTACCGATTTCATTCGATGCCGAAATGCCAGCGGTGATGTGGGAAATCCTCACCGCCCTCCCCGGTATGCAAGACGAAAAAATCCAAATCCGCATCAGTAATCGGAAAGTCTTATTAGGTTATATTGAATCCTTGAATGTTTCAGAAAATATTGCCGCACAAATACTTGCCATTATAGATAAGATAGAAAAAATTGGCGCTATTGAGACAAGCAAACAACTCAATGAACTTTTAAAAAACAATCCATTACATGCACTTATGGTCGATAACATATTAAGTTTAACGCAAACAAATGATCTCAAATCAGTCCAGCCTGAAAACGAACAAATGAAGGAAGGTCTACACGAATTAATCACCGTCATGGATCGTTTGAAACATCTCCCAGAAGGAGCGGTTGTTGCGGATTTATCTATTGTCCGTGGATTGGATTATTACACAGGCACAGTCTATGAAACCGTGTTTTTGGATGATCCGAATTACGGTTCAATCTGTTCTGGTGGGCGGTATGATGATCTGGCGGGGTCTTATATCAATAAACACTTACCCGGTGTTGGTATCTCCATTGGTTTCTCAAGGCTTTTTGCTCGTATGGTCGATAAGCAAAAGCTTGATTTAAAAGCGAAAACCCCTGCACAAGTGCTCGTGGTTATTCCTTCGGAAGAGCAACAAGTTGCTGCTGCCGAGACCGCACAAATTTTGCGTAAGAATGGTCACAAGGTTGAGCTTTACCACGCTGCACAAAAACTTGGGAAACAACTTGGTTATGCCGAGAAAAAAGGCATTCCATTTGTGTGGTTTGTACCGTCTGAAAAAGATGGGATGCACCAGCTAAAAGACATGTATAACCGAGATATACCGAATAAGGACTTCAAAGATCCAAGCGAATGGAAAGCTAATGCGTAGTCTATTCTTTGCATTACTACTCTTAATCCCTTTTTCAGTGCAAGCACAGGAAACATTTACGAACGCCAATTGCGATTTTGAGATTACTTTCCCTGAAGAATATTACTCACAAATCCTATGTCAACAAGGCGCAGAAACAGCCTCAGACTGTACCGCCAAAGCACGTTACACTTATATGGGCGAAGACGGTGCACTATCGGTTGATGCCGTCTGCGTTCCTTCATCCCCAGATCTTTACGACACCTACAATCAGGAAGCTTTAGCCATTTTTACAGGTAAAATGCTAGAGGAGAACGGTATTGACGTGAACAAAGCCGAGTTTAGCTATGATGAGAGCGTTGAAAAGCGGGTTAAAAACAGTGCAGCATTTGCCGAAGGCATGAGTGGTGAAGCCCCCATGCTGTTTATCGTACAATTATGGTTTTCTGAAAATTCTATTTTGACGACAGAAATTAAGTTAGTTGGCCAATTAAAAGACGAAAGCATCCACGCAAAAGCTGCTGAAATTATGAATTCAATCTCTTTAAAGGAGAAAGCACCCGAGATAATGGAGCCAGCTAAGCCTGAGCTCAATGAAGATCAATCCCCTGCTTCACCATAAGATTTAATGCGCTCAACCATCGCATAGAAACCATTGCGACGCTGTGCTGTTATATGCTGCTGCAGACCTAAAGCTTCAAATATACCGCTAATATCAACATCTTGAATAGCGTCTTTACGGAGACCATTATACGCCAGATAAAGTATATAAATCATACCTTTGGTAATATCGCCATTACTGGTCGCTGTAAAAGTCAAAACATTGTCATCGCTGAAGCTTGGCACCATCCAAACCTTACTGATACAACCTGGCACAAAATATGCATCATTCATATGTAAAGGATCAAAAGGAGGAAGGCGGTTACCCAGCTCTATTAAATAAGAATAACGCTCTTCCCAGCCATCAAAAAGCTGGAAATCATTGATTAAATCATCAATAGGATTATTTTTATTATTAGTATTGGTCATCTTAACACTTCTTTTATGATTTATACGGCAAGGTAAAGATAAGGGTTGCGCAGGCTCAATGCAATTGGCAAACTTATTAAATTGATTCGACAAACTAGAGGGCAAAAGAATGAGTAAAGACGACGATAAAAAAGACAGTAAAAACACACTATACTGTTCATTCTGCGGCAAGTCACAGCATGAAGTACGCAAGCTTATTGCTGGCCCAAATGTTTTTGTCTGTAATGAATGTGTTGAGCTCTGCATGGATATTATCCGTGAAGAAGATAAAACACAGCTCGTAAGCTCAGGCGACAAAGTCCCTGCCCCTTCTGAAATTAAAGCGGTTCTTGATGATTATGTTATCGGCCAAGAAGCTGCAAAGCGCGTATTGGCCGTTGCCGTCCATAACCACTACAAACGTCTTGAACACGGCGGTGGCTCTGAAGGTGGTGTAGAGATCGCCAAATCAAATATTTTGGTCGTAGGGCCAACAGGTTGCGGTAAAACGCTTCTTGCTCAAACACTTGCTCGTATGCTTGATGTTCCATTCACAATGGCTGATGCAACAACTCTTACGGAAGCGGGTTATGTTGGTGAAGACGTTGAAAACATTGTTTTAAAACTATTACAATCTTGTGATTACAACGTAGAACGTGCGCAACGCGGTATCGTTTACATTGACGAGATCGACAAAATTAGCCGTAAAGGTGACAACCCGTCTATCACACGTGACGTATCGGGTGAAGGTGTGCAACAAGCCCTTCTAAAGCTAATGGAAGGTACTGTTGCTTCTGTGCCACCTCAAGGTGGTCGTAAGCACCCACAGCAAGAATTCTTGCAAGTTGATACATCAAACATCCTGTTTATCTGCGGTGGTGCATTTGCTGGCATTGACAAAGTTATTGAAAATCGTGGTAAAGGCACAACAATCGGCTTTGGCGCTGATGTTAAGATGAAAGAAGACGAGAAAGATATCTCGCAACTTTTAAAAGAACTTATCCCAGAAGATTTAATTAAGTTTGGTCTTATTCCTGAGTTTGTTGGTCGTCTACCGTTGATTGCCACACTTGAAGACTTGGACGAAGATGCATTGGTAACAATTCTAACAGAACCAAAGAATGCGCTGACACGTCAATATGCGAAACTCTTTGAAATCGAAGGCGTTAAGCTGACATTCACTGATGACGCCCTTATTGCGGTGGCCAAACAAGCTATTAAACGTAAAACAGGGGCTCGTGGCCTTCGCTCTATCTTGGAAAACCTACTGCTTGATACAATGTATGAAGTGCCAGACCAAGAAGATGTCGTTGAAGTAATTATAAATGCTGATGTTGTCGAAGGCGAAGCAAAGCCTGAACTTAAAAAAGGCAAGAAAAATGCTAAAGCTAAAAAAGATGACAAAGATAAAGAGTCAAATCTGACAGCTGCGTCTTAAAAGCATAAAATATAAAGAAATTTAAAAAGGGTGGTTTTTTAACCGCCCTTTTTTATTGGTCCGCAGGTTTAAAACCCGTCTTGCGATTGAAGTTATGGTGCGCTGTCACTTCACGGATCGTGCCTGATTTAGAGCGCATAATGATTGAATGCGTTGTGGCACGCCCAGCACTACGGCGGACACCTTTTAGCATAGTGCCATCTGTAACCCCTGTGGCCGCAAACATCACATTATCGCCATAGGCCATTTCATCCATTGTGTAAATTTTAGAAAGATCAGTAATCCCCCATTTTGCTGCACGTTGACGCTCACCATCATTACGAAAGACTAAACGGCCTAACATCTGCCCACCTGTACATTGCAATGCGGCCGCCGCCAGCACACCTTCAGGTGCGCCGCCAGTCCCCCAATACAAATCAACACCCGTATCAGGATCTGTTGTCGCAATAACACCAGACACATCGCCGTCTTGAATAAGCATGATACGTGCCCCAGCTTGACGGATATCAGCAATGAGCTCTTCATGGCGAGGACGATCCATCACACAAACTTGCAAATCTCTGATGTCACCACCTTTTGCTTTGGCTAATTCTTTCAACATAGCTTGTGGTTTAGCATCTAAATCAAGAAAATCTTTTGGCAAGCCTGGCCCTACAGCAATTTTTTGCATGTAGACATCAGGCGCATTTAAAAACCCACCCTCTTCTGTCATCGCAATAACGGCTAACGCATTCATACCACCTTTAGCCGTAATGGTTGTACCTTCTAACGGGTCAAGGGCAATATCTACCTTAGGGCCTTTGCCTTTACCGACTTCTTCACCAATATAAAGCATTGGGGCCTCATCACGTTCGCCTTCACCAATGACAACACGTCCCTGAATACCGAGGCTGTTTAACGCTGAGCGCATCGCATCAACGGCCACTTGATCCGCTGCTTTTTCATCTCCCATCCCGACAAGGCGTGAGGCCGCCAGTGCCGCCGCTTCTGTTACACGGACAGCTTCTAAGGCTAAATTTCGATCCATTGAAAAGCGCACATCGTCAGGTTGAATAAAGTTATTCTCAATCGTCGCTTTTACCATTTTAATATCCCGTCAAACGTCTAGGCGCTGATGAAGCGGTTACTGCCTCAACAGGTGATGATGAATAGGCTGTTAAAGAACGCCCTTGCCTCGCTGGTGCTTTTGGTGCTGAACGTAGAGGCTCTGCCATAACGGTACGACTTTGTGCCGTATGGCTTGTAACAGCCTTAACGGGTGCTGGATATTCCATAGAACCTTTGACCGTAGGTACGGATGTCCCATCAAGTGAATAAACAACGACATCAGGTGAATATTGCGGTGTATACAATGCCTCACCTAATTGTTGCATAGAATTTTGGTAATCTTCATCTTTGTTTTTCAGCACCTTACTGACCGCACTACGTGGTGTGTTATCGCCACCTACTGGATAAACAGTCACATCTTTACCGTAATTCCCACGCACATAGCTTAGCGCAGATATCTGATTAGCAGGCGAATTTTCAATCCGTTGTAGCGTTGAATACGTTTCCATCAAAGGGTCTTTTAAAACAGGCATAGCTTGACGTGCTTGCGCTTGATCTAGTTGCGCCTCCAAAACAGCAACACGGCGTTCAAGAGCTGCATTACTTGCATTTTGTGTTGTCGTGCAGGCAGAAAGACTGAGCAGAATGGTTAATAAAACAGGCAGAATACGCATTATTTCCTCTATTGATAGACGCTTATGAGTGCTAGTATAAGGACAAGATTGTTCACTGACAACACTTATAGCCAGAATTATGACACACGCACCAACAGATATAAAAACCTTTGATCCAATTGCCTTTGGCCAGCGCTTTACCACCCTGACTGAACGATTATATAAGGCCATGGAAAAGATCGCACCCAAAGCATTTGATGCCTCACTGGGCGATCAAAACTATGACCCTTTTAATCTCAAGCCAGCGATCTTGGAGTTTTTTGAAAAAGCATGGAAAGACCCCGATAGTCTTCTAGCCGCCCAAGTTGACTTACTGCAAGACAACCTCCTTGCCCTGCACGATAGCTGGTATGCATTCTTAAATGGTGAGTATTTAGACGAAAATGATACATCAACAAAAGACAAACGCTTTCGTAACCCTTTATGGCACACAAATCCTTATTTCCGCTTTGCTCGTGAAACATATCAAGCAACAGCGCAATGGATGCTTAACCAAATATATGCCCGTGCCGATATTGACGAGCATACACGTAAAAAATTATTGTTCTTCACACAACAATATTTAGACGCTATCGCCCCTAGTAACTTTCCATTCTTTAACCCTGATGTTATTCAACGTATGATTGATACAGGTGGGCTTAGCATCCTAGAAGGCATTGAAAACCTTATTGAAGACATTGAAAAATCAGGTGGCAAATGGGGCTTAACCACCACCGATAAATCCGCCTTTAAAGTAGGTAAAAACCTCGCCATCACTAAAGGCTCTGTAATTTATCAAAATGATCTGATGCAGCTTATCCAATATGCACCGACAACCGATAAAGTCGCCAAAGAGCCTTTATTAATTATCCCACCTTGGATCAACAAATATTACATTCTTGATATGCGTCAGGATAATTCTTTCGTGAAATGGCTCGTCGATCAAGGCCATACAGTCTTTATCATTTCATGGGCAAACCCTACAGAAACACATCGTGATATTGATTTCGATGACTATATGACAATGGGTGTCTTTGAAGCAGTAACCGCCATTCAAAAAGCTACAGGTGAGAAAGAGATGAACGTCATTGGCTATTGCATTGGCGGTACATTACTAACGGGCACATTGGCTTACCTTGAAGCGACAAAGAAAACGAATCCCTTTAAGTCAGCAACGTTTTTAACCACTCTCGTTGATTTTGAGAATGCTGGCGATCTCGGTGTTTTTATTGATGATGCCCAAGTCGATCTTATCGATCATCAGATGAAAGAAACAGGCTATATGCCGGCAGAAATCATGAAAGCGACCTTCAGCCTATTACGCGCTAACGATCTTATTTGGTCTTTTGTAATTAATAACTATCTGATGGGCGCTGACCCCTTCCCATTTGATCTACTCTTCTGGAATGATGATTCCGTCAATATCCCAGAAAAATGCCACAGCTTTTATCTGCGTAATATGTATCTAAAAAATAATCTCATAAAAAAAGATGCGATTAAATTTAAAGATGTGCCACTGGATATCACAAAGATCAAAACACCGAGCTATTTTTTATCCAGCAAAGAAGACCATATTGCACCATGGAAAACGACCTATTCTGCCACACAGCTATTTTCTGGAGACTGTACATTTACCTTAGCGGCTTCTGGGCACATTGCTGGAGTCGTTAATCCACCTTCTGCAAACAAATATACCCATTGGACATCTGGTAAAAACAGTAAATCACCCGATATATGGTTTAGAAGTGCGGAACAAAAAGACGGATCTTGGTGGCCACATTGGCAGAAATGGATATCTAAATTTGAAAGCACGCAAATCCCTGCCCGCAAACCAAAGAACGAAATTGAACCCGCCCCTGGGTCATATGTGATTGGAAAAACCGACAGAGACTAACGTTATTTAGAACCCAGCATAACGCTCAAAGTCAAAAATGGCGAAGGTTTACGTGCTGGTCGCTCAGCTCTGTAAATTTGGCCATTAGCCTTAATTTGTGCTCCGTTAGCCGCTTTAATAGAAAATGCAATACGTTCTGCCTCATTCCACTTATGTGCAACATCTTTAAAAAAACCTGAAATATTCATTATATACACCTTATATATTTATTATGAATACTAACTCAGAAATATAATTATGTCAATAAAAATCGGCCTTATCTAGCCACTTATTTAACGCCTTTAAAAATGGGGCTGCACGAGTAAAATAATCCTCAACAATTTCATCTTTAGAAGCCTCTTCTAAATATGCGGTCTGTTCATCAAAATTATAGAGTTTTTTAACCTTTAAGCCTATAGGATTATCCCCTTCCCATGTACAGATGGGAAAGCCTCGTTCTTCAAGTTCTTTGTTCCAACTAGCATCCAAAGCACGCCAATTGCCGTTCTCTTCTATCTCTATATAAAAATGGGTCGCCAAAAGATCTTCTGGATATAGTTTAACAAGGTCCTTGGGAAGTGGTGTATCGTTCCAATCCATTTCACAAAACCGCCCCCGTACACCAAAACCAAGCATACCTAACTCTTCTAACAATTCTTTATTTTTGATATAGCAATTCTGCGCCGTATCATCGGCTGTGACCATCACACGATAAGGACGATCTCTAATTTCTTCAAAAATTTTCCTTGCTTTGGTATATCTATCCATCACTGAAATGCGACTTCGTTGAATGATCGAAGTTTACGGCTGTGCAAGCGGTCTGGGCCCATTTTTCGTAGCGTAGACATCGCCAACAAACCAATTTGCAAATGCTGGTTCACACGCTCACGGTAAAAACTGTCTGCCATACCAGGGAGCTTTAGCTGCCCATGGAACGGCTTATCCGATACACATAACAATGTGCCATATGGCACACGGAAACGGAAACCATTGGCCGATATGGTGGCCGACTCCATATCCAAAGCAATTGCTCGACTTTGTGAGAGCATGAGATTATTAGTCGCTGCTGGTTGTAATTCCCAATTCCTATCATCAATCGTCGCAACAGTCCCTGTCCGCATAACTTTCTTACGGTCATAACCTTTAAGACCGATCACTTCTGATACAGCTGTTTCTAACGCTTGTTGAATCTCAGCCAATGGCGGAATAGGAATCCCCACAGGTAAATCTTTATTGAGGACGTTATCAAGACGCAGATAACCATGGGCGAGTACATAATCGCCAAGGCTTTGTGATTGACGAAGACCTGCACAATGTCCGAGCATGAGCCATGCATGTGGCCTTAAAACAGCAACATGATCCGTAATTGTTTTAGCGTTCGACGGGCCAACACCAATATTAATCATAGTGATCCCATTGCCATCAGCACGTTTTAAATGATAAGCAGGCATTTGCGGCATACGAGACAAATTAAAGCCTGTTTCCTCTGCCTTATCTGGATAAGCTTCTTGATTATACACCACATGATCGCCAGGGCTTACAAAACTAACGTAATCAGCGGCATCATCCTGATGTTCATATTTCTTACCATGGCCTTTTTCCATGAGGCCACGAGAGATTTTTACAAATTCATCAATATAAAACTGATAGTTGGTAAAGATTACAAAGTTTTGGAAATGCTTTGAACTGGTACCGCAGTAATGCCGTAGTCTTAACAAACTTAAATCAACACGAGACGCCTTAAACAGTGATAAAGGCTTATCCTCATCCATAGCAACCTGATAGGTACAATTAGCAATCTCGTCATCCATAAACTCAAGGTCTGGACGATCAAAATAATGCGGCAAATCCTCTATGAGTTTTGGCGAGAGATCACTTTCTAAATGGAAGTCCTCGCCAAGCGCAAAATGAACAGGCATATAGCTATCGCTCTCGCCAATTTCAACGCCACAATCATGGTTTTGTAAAAGCAGCTCTATCTGACGCAGATAATATTCATCGAAAATATCAGGGCGTGTCACAGTCGTACTATATGCACCGTTTTTTTGAGCAAAACCAAAAGACACACGAGAATCTTGGCGGTGAATATTCTTCGGTGAAATTTTTATATACGGATAGCAAGCTCTAACGGGCTTTTTAGGCACAACACCTTTAGCATAGGCCATGAAATTATCGTGTAAAAAAGCCACATTGCGCTCATAAATTTGCTTAATAGCAGCAACTGCTTTTTTAGCATCTTTATATTTTTTAGGGGCAATCTTTTTCGGTGATATATAGCTCATAAGGCTTAGTTTGCCCTAACCACAAAAGCTATTCAATCCCTAAAAGCGAGTGTGCATAATCCTCGGCCTTAAATGGACGCAAATCATCTATGCCTTCACCAACACCAATGAGATGCACTGGCAAGCCAAATTGATCGGCCAGTGATACAAGCACACCACCCTTTGCAGAGCCATCAAGTTTGGTAACAATCAATCCTGTTACATCAACCATCTCCTTAAAGGCCTCAACTTGAGAATGCGCATTCTGTCCTGTCGTTGAGTCAAGCACCAACACACAAGCATGCGGTAAATTCTCATCTTGTTTTTTAAGCACGCGAATGATCTTTGCTAACTCTTCCATTAAGTTCTTTTTATTTTGCAAACGCCCTGCCGTATCAACCAACAATACATCAACACCTTCAGCCTTTGCTTGCTCATAAGCTTCATAAGCCACCGCAGCGGCATCGGCTCCAATATCCTTTGAAACGACCTTACAAGAGGTGCGCTCACCCCATACTTGCAACTGTTCAACAGCCGCAGCACGGAACGTATCCCCTGCTGCCAACATCACCGATTTACCTTGCTGTTTTTTAAAACTTTGCGCCATTTTACCAATGGTTGTTGTTTTACCTGCACCATTTACACCCGCCACCAAAATAACCATCGGCTTATTGGCGGTCAGTTCCAATGGCAAAGCCACTGGCTTTAAAATCTCTTCAATTTTACCGCTAAGATACGCTTTCACTTCTTCTGGCTCAATATCTTTGCCGAAACGCTCTGCACGTAAAGTTTCAACTAAACGAGCCGCCGTTGAAGGGCCAAGATCAGCTGTGATAAGCAACTCTTCAAGCTCTTCTAAAGTGTCATTATCGAGCTTTTTCTTGGTGAAGATATCACCTATACCTGTCGTCAGTTTTTTCGATGATTTTGACAGACCAGATGTCAGTTTAGAAAACCAGCCACCCTCTTTTGAATGGTCAGATAAATCCTCACGCTCCTTAGCATCATCTGTTTTTGTATGTTGCGGGGTTGGCGTAATGGGCGTTTCACGGATCACACCATTTTCAGTACCTTCAATTTCGTGTTTCGTTTCAAGGTCCAGATCAGAATCTTCCGCATCTGTTGATGGCTCAATATCAGGTGCTTTTTCAGGGTGTAGTAATTTATTATCACGAACCTCTTCCTCTTGCGCCTTTTGATTTTTCTTTTTACGCCAAAACATATATTGCCTCGATTTTTATATTATTGTGAGACTATCTTACCAAAAAGACGACCGTCCACAAGACTTGTAATATAAACTATGGCGAGAGAACCAATCGGCAAGGGATCATCGAAATGAACTTCCGCAAAACATTCGCTGTGGCCTACATTATCTTTTTCAACAATGATCTGCACCTGCTTACCGATTTGACGCTCGTTAAAGACTGCTAATTGCGCCTCACCTAATCCACGCAGCTTGGCGGCACGTTCCTTACGTATCGGCACAGGCACTTGTTTATTAGCCGGTATTTTGGCTGCTGGGGTGCCTTCTCGTTCCGAATAAGGAAAGACATGCAGGAATGTTAAATCACATTCCTCGACAATCTTCATTGAATTCTCAAACATCTCATCTGTTTCCGTTGGAAAACCAGCGATAATATCAGCACCAAAAGACATATCAGGGCGTAAAGACCGAGCACGCTTACAGACATCAATAACGTCTTGGCGATTATGACGGCGTTTCATGCGTTTTAAGATCATATCATCCCCCGCTTGTAAGCTAAGGTGTAAATGCGGCATCAAACGAGGCTCATGCTCAATTAACCACCATAAATCTGCATCAATTTCTACAGGATCCAGTGAAGACAAACGAATACGGGGTAAGTCTGGCACTAACGCCAATACACGGCGGATCATCTGACCTAATGTTGGCTTTCCTGGTAAATCAGGACCATAGGATGTGACATCCACGCCGGTCAGCACAACTTCTTGATAGCCTTGTTCTACCAAATGCTTAACCGCTTGAGCGATCTCGCCAATCGGCACAGAGCGAGAATTACCACGACCATAAGGAATAATGCAAAATGTGCAACGATGGTCACAACCATTTTGCACCTGCAAAAAAGCCCGCGCTTTACCGTCAAATCCATTGACCAAATGCGACGCTGTCTCTGTGACAGACATAATGTCATTAACCAACAACTTCTCTGTTGGCTTTCCTGTCCATGTTTCTTCCTTGAGTTTTAAATCATTGCCGATAACTTGATCAACCTCTTTCATACCGCCATAACCGTCTGGGTCAATCTGTGCGGCGCAACCTGTTACAATGATTTTAGCATTTGGATTCTCACGACGTGCTTTACGGATTGCTTGACGAGCAGAGCGTTCTGCCTCCTTTGTCACAGCGCATGTATTGAAGATAATCGCCTCTTCAAGCCCTGCCTTATCGGCATGCTCTTGCATGACCTGAGACTCATAGGCATTTAAACGACAACCAAATGTGACAACTTTTGCGTTCATAGGCCGCAAATTACATGAAAAAACACCTATAAGTAAAACTATTTATTGACTTCAATGCTATATTTTTAACATAATACGGAATGACTTGCGCTTTATACACTTATAACATTCATTTTTTTAATAATGACATTGAGTTAGGCCATTATTGTGCAGCGCTTACAGCGGCGCATAAAGGCTATGCACAAGATGTTATAGAGATCGTTCAACAAGCCGAAGTTCAATTAGGACAAGGCATAGAGTGGACACATGTAAGTTTAGAAAACCCTGAGCTTTACCCAAAAGAGAATTACAAAAAAATAAAAACACTTAGCAAAGCACAGTTAGAAACCTTAAAAGACGTCGCCGCAGAAGATATAAAAGCGGCACAACTGCGCCAACAAAAATTTATAAAGACTATGCATATAGTGCCTCATATACAGCCTACATAAAAACACCTTAAAAGCTTGACATCCCTACACCAACCGTGTTTATATCCCCCATAATTTCACGAAAGTCTTATATTTTCGTGTCCGAGGATACCCCCCAGCCGGCGTGATACGCTCACTGGGGCTAAAACATATTGGAGTTTGACTTTGTTTGAGTCACTAGGTGAAAAATTAGGCGGCGTTTTTGATAAGCTGCGTGGCAGAGCGACCCTCTCAGAGGATATCGTTAACGAAGCAATGCGTGAAATCCGCATTGCCCTTTTAGAAGCCGATGTTGCCCTACCCGTTGTTAAACAATTCATTGCGCAAATCAAAGAAGAAGCCGTTGGCGCTGAAGTCCTTAAATCCGTTAAACCCGCACAACAAGTCGTTAAAATTGTCAACGATGCCATGGTTGTACTGCTTGGCGGTTCTGATGATGAAACAGCACTTAATTTAGAGGCAAAACCACCTGTTGTTTATTTAATGGTCGGTTTACAAGGATCGGGTAAAACAACCTCCTCTGCTAAAATTGGTCGTTTCCTACAAACAAAATTCAAAAAGAAAGTTTTGATGGCATCGCTAGACGTTCAACGTCCTGCTGCCCAAGAACAGCTTGCCACCTTAGGTCAACAAACTGATGTTGCAACATTAGAAATTGTTAAAGGTCAAAAACCAAAAGACATTACCAAACGTGCTTTGGATTCTGCCAAAAAAGAAGGCTTTGACGTTCTTATCCTAGATACAGCGGGTCGCCTTTCTATTGATGAAGACCTAATGACAGAAGTGGCAGAAATTGCCAAACTCTCATCACCTACCGAGACACTTCTTGTCGCCGATGCCATGACAGGTCAAGATGCCGTCAATACCGCACAAAATTTTAATGCACGCGTACCGATTACAGGGGTTGTTTTAACCCGTATGGACGGTGATGCCCGTGGTGGTGCGGCTATGTCTATGAAGGCTGTTACAGGTAAGCCAGTAAAGCTTATCGGGACAGGCGAGAAATGGGATGCGCTTGAACAATTCCATCCAGAACGTGTTGTTAGCCGTATTTTAGGAATGGGTGACATTGTTTCTATGGTTGAAAAAGCCGCAGAAACCATCGACCAACAAGATGCTATGAAAATGGCTGAGAAATTTAAAAAAGGTCAATTTGATCTGGATGATTTCCAAAGCCAGTTAAAACAAATGCGCAACATGGGCGGCATGGGTGCAATGCTTAAAATGCTCCCTGGTATGGGCAAGCTAAAACAAATGATGGACACCGCCAATGTTGATGATTCAATGATGGTACGCCAAGAAGCAATCCTCTCGTCTATGACCAAAAAAGAACGAGCGCAACCGGCTATTCTGAACGCTTCACGCCGCAAACGTATTGCGGCTGGCTCTGGCTCATCTGTGCAGGACGTCAATAGGCTATTAAAGCAATTTGATGGTATGCAACGCATGATGAAACAGCTCAAAAAAGGCGGCATGGGTGGCATGATGAATGCCATGAAAGGTATGCTCGGCGACGGTGGCATGGATCAATTAATGGGTGCCGCTGGTGGCTCTGCTGAAATGGAAAAAATGGCTAAAGAGATGGGTATAGATTTACCGAGCTCAAACAGCGGATCACCTTTGGGCGACAATCCGTTCCTGTCAGGTGGTAATATGCCTGCTGGTATGCCTACCAACCCAGAAGGTTTAATGAATATGCCAGGCCTACAAGGCCTGAGCCAAGGTATGTCAAAGTCTCGATTCACGAAGAAAAAAGGCTCGAAACGTAAAAAGAAATAACTGATTAATTAACGCTACAAAAGGAGAAAAACATGGCACTAAAAATCAGACTATCAAGAGGCGGACGTAAAAAACGTCCATTTTATTCCGTTGTTGTTGCTGACAGCCGTCAGCCTCGTGACGGTCGCTTCATCGAGAAATTGGGTACATATAACCCACTTTTAGCAAAAGATGACGCAAACCGTGTAACACTTAATGGCGAGCGTATCACATATTGGTTAAGCCAAGGCGCACAAGCATCTGACCGTGTTGCTATGTTCTTGGGTAAAGCGGGCATAACAGATATGCCAGCACAAAGAAAGAGCGTTGAAAAAGCAAAGCCAAAAGCAGCAGCATTACAACGTGAAGAAGATAAAAAAGCGAAGCTAGAAGCGAAAAAAGAGGCGGAAGCTCAAGCGAAAGCTGATGCAGAAGCAGCTGCAGCGGCACCTGCTGAAGAAGAAGCACCTGTTGAAGAAGCTGCGGCAGAAACGCCAGCAGAAGAAACAACAACCGAAACATCTGCGACAGAAGAAACAGCAGAAGCGCCTGCTGAAGAAGTATCTGAAGAGAAAAAAGAAGAAGCTTCTGCATAAAACTTTCATACTCTCCCCTGAATATAGGGGAGAGTATACTTTTATAGGATAGTATTTTGAAAAAAGACCGCATTGCGATTGCAAAAATATCTGGCGTGCACGGCATTAAAGGCTTTGTAAAGCTTTCGCTATTTGATGATGATACCAAACTATTTGATACCCCTCTCTACATTGCCGAAACAGGCGATAAAACTTTAGAAATCACTTTAAAAAATCGCATTAAAAAGCAGTATTTAGCTGAAATTAACGGACTGACCGACCGGACTAAAGCCGAGACGATGATCGGCACAGTCCTTTATGCTGAACGTAGTGCTTTAAGTGCTGAATCAACTGAACACTTAGACCTTATTGACTTGCCCGTTTTCACCAAAGACGGGCAAGAAATGGGTACGATCATTCATATTCAAAATTTTGGCGCATCAGACTTGCTGGAAATAAAACCGCTTAATGGCGCCAGCTTTTACCTTCCTTATACAGAGAGCTGCGTGCTAGAAATAAAGGAAGATCGTGTTATCATTGATCCACCGGAGTATGTTTAATGAGCCTTCACGTAAACATTATCACCCTATTCCCAGAGATGTTCCCAAGTACATTAGGGCAATCGCTTAGTGGTAAAGCATTAGAACGTGGTGACTGGTCTTATACTTGTATCAACCCACGAGATTTCGCCAAGGACGTCCATAAAACGGTCGATGACACACCTTATGGCGGTGGTGCTGGCATGGTAATGCGCCCAGATGTATTAGAAAAAGCATTGCTATCGATCAAAGATACAGGCCAAAAACTTTATCTTTCTCCACGTGGAAAAACACTTAAACAACAACAAGTTAAAAATCTATCTCAAAGCGATACAATAACTTTACTTTGTGGACGTTATGAAGGTGTAGACCAACGTTTTCTGGATGCACATGATTTTACCGAACTTTCTATTGGTGATTACGTGCTTTCAGGTGGCGAGCCTGCCGCCATCATTTTAATGGATGCCTGTATTCGCCTATTACCTGGGGTGATGGGTAATGAAAATACAGCTGATGAAGAAAGCTTTGCTAATGGCCTTCTCGAATACCCGCATTACACACGTCCTGCTGAATGGCTAGACTCTCAAGGAAACATGCATAAAGTGCCTGAAGTCCTCACCTCTGGTAATCACGCCAATATTGATAAATGGCGCAAAGAGCAATCCTTGGAACTGACAAAAAAAGTTCGGCCTGATTTATTAGAAGAATAGCTTTTTTACTTGCCAAAGTGCTTGAAACTGTGTCATATACGCTTCTGTTAAAACTTTATAAAAAGATAAGTAGCCTGCCTGTGGCAAAAGCCATGGATTTCGAGGCTCGATAAGAAAGGAAAACGTCATGAACGTTCTACAAAAATTAAACAAAAAGATCGTTGATACTTTATCAGCAGAAAAAACTATGCCTGAGTTTTCTACAGGTGACACCGTTAAAGTAAATGTAAAAATTAAAGAAGGCACAAGAGAGCGTGTTCAGGCTTATGAAGGCGTATGTATCGCCCGTGCTGGCTCTGGTATTGATGCAAGCTTTACAGTTCGTAAAATCAGTTATGGTGAAGGTGTTGAGCGTGTATTCCCTCTTTTCTCGCCACGTATTGATAGCGTTGAATTAGTCCGTAAAGGTTCTGTACGTCGTGCGAAACTTTACTATATGCGTGACCGTCGTGGTAAATCGGCTCGTATTGCTGAGCGTACAACCGGTCATGGTTTTGATAACGCTCAAACGACCGAGACGAAATCTGCGCCTAAAAAGAAAGCCGCAGCAAGTAAATAAGATTTTAGATAGGCCTTTCGGGGCCTATTTTTCCATCACCACTGCAGAGCCCGAACCGCCTTGCCCATGTGTTGCTGGCATAACCATTTTAGAGGGTTTTTTCTTTTTTAACGAAGCCATGATATGATCTCCTTACTGATATATTTAGTATAACATATATTATTGTGCGCCGCAAAAATTAGGATATAGTTAAAATTATGCAAAAAAGTATCGATGTTTCAGATTGGCCTACAAATTTTGACTTTGCACAAGATGAAATCTGTCAACACACATTCAAGCCCTTCATAGAATCAGAATTAAAACTCTTAGAAGAATATGATGCACAACGTCCAAAAGACACTAACTATATATTCCATAAACACGCACCACGTGTGGCTGAGGATGTGAGGGACACCTGCGCTCATTTAGGGTTAGCGCCACATATCTGCGAGAATATGTATTGGGCATTGCTGCCGCACGATATAGGTAAGCGCAAATTACCACTTTATTTATGGGATATGAAAGATAAGCCCACTGATGACATACGACAGCTACGCCGCTCCCATACAGATATTGGGGCAGAAATGGTGGAAAAGAAATTCACCGATATCGACCACCCTTTTAAAGACTTACTTATTGCCATCATTCATCATCACCACGAACAAATGGACGGCAACGGCTATCTTGGTCTAACAGGCGATCAACTTTCAATGCCAGTAAGATTGGCCGCTATTGTTGAGAGTTTTGATGGCTACCGTGTATGGCGCCCACATTTTGGTGACCGTGACATTAGCGTTGAGGGTGTTCTAAAGCGTATGCGCAATGAAAAAGGGGCGAGCCATTATGATATGGATTTATTTGAAGCCTTTGCCTCTATGAAGCTTGCGCAAAAATCTCCTTCTCCGAAGAAGTCTCAACCACTCCGTATTTCTCCAGATCAGAGACGGCAAGATCCATAGAGATCATCCCAAAACGAGCCGATGTCTGCATAACAGATTGAAGCTGCATCGTTTTACCGTCTTTAATCAAGTTCTTCACAGCATTCGTACCGATCAAAATTTCAAAAGCAGCCATACGTCCCTGCCCTGATTTTTTGGGCAATAATTGCTGGCAAATCACCGCCTCAAGAACGGACGACAATAACTGACGCGTCATTTCTTTTTCTTCTACTGGAAAGCTATCGATCAATCGGTTAACGGCTTTCGTGCTTGATGCGGCATGGATCGTTGCAAAGACAAGTATTCCTGCCTCTGCTGCCTGTAACGCCAATTTAGCCGTTTTGTAATCATTAATCTGGCCAAGATATAATACATTTACGTCTTCAAATAATGCGCTTCTAACCGCTTTTTCGTAGCTTTCTGTGTCTTGGCCTATTTCCCGCTGCGTCACCAGCGATTTTTGCGGTTGATGAATAAACTCAACAGGGTCTTCAATCGTCAGAATATGCTTAGCTTGCGTTTCATTGATATGATTAAGCATACAAGCCATCGTTGTAGACTTACCAGCGCCTGATGCGCCAGAAACAATAACAAGCCCACCTTTTTTCTCACATATTTTTTCAAAAATTGGCGGCAAATCAAGATCTTCAAAACTCGGAATATCCATCGGCACTACACGGAAAACAGCACCCAACCCTGACCTATTATAAAAAGCATTAACACGAAAACGTGATTTTTCACCAAAGCTTACCGCAAAGTCTATTTCTAGCGCCTGCTCCAAAATAGTGCGCTGTTGATCGTCCATCACCGCATAAATAATAGATTTAATATCCTGATTTGTAAGAGAGTCACCCTTCAACTTTTTGAGCGCGCCATCAACACGAACCACAGGCGGATTACCTGCAATTAACAGTACGTCTGATGCTTGATGCTCTTTTGAAAAAGCTAAAATTTGTGTGATATCCAAAGCCTCACTCCTTAAAGTAGATTATAAAAGAAATCGCGATACAAGATCACTAAATACACAGATAGTATAAGCGCAGGACCAAAGGGAAACAAAGCTTCTTTTCGCAAGATACGCCATAAACCACCAACAATCAGCCCGATAAAACAAGCCAAGAGCAAATAAAACGGCATCACCCCCCAACCAAGCCATAAACCCGCCACAGCAAATAACTTAACATCACCCAATCCAAGACCTTCTTTACCTGTCACTTGATAAAAACCTGCCCGCATCGCCCATCCAAAAAAGCCATAGAACAACGCACAACCAAACTGCATTGCTACACTCTCAAAGGGCGCAATGTGAAATCCTGTGAAAAAATTTATAGCAACAAGGTTCATTAAACCAAGAACAGCGAAGCTAGCTGTTAATTCATCTGGCAAAATCAGAAATTCAAAATCAATGAATATTGAGGCCATCATCAATGGCAAACTTATCATTAGCAAAACCGACGTTACCGTAAAACCTAGCTGGATATATATTAGCCATAGTATAAAGGCTGTCATAAGCTCTATTAATGGGTAGCGTCGTGAGATAGGTGCTTTACAATGACGACATTTACCACCCGCTATGACATATGAGAAAAACGGTATAAGATCCCAAACACCCAATATCGTATGACACTTCGT
>MDSV01081510.1_pt1 | contig 23152 bp, 27 predicted proteins | sample 810851 | NCBI WGS metagenome assembly MDSV01 (sample SAMN05326640, study PRJNA326480) | marine metagenome | isolation source: seawater | place: Atlantic Ocean: North East | collected 2012 | reverse complement strand
TAATGTTCCAAGAGGTAGAATTATTTTTAAGATGGTATGTTCCAAAATTTTATAACGGCGACGAAAAAAAAAAAATTAATAAATTGCTGAAAAAAAATATTAAAAGTTTAATTAAAAAAATTAAGCTTCCAAACAAAACATTTGTGCACAGAGATTTCCATGTATCAAATTTAATTTTTAATAAAAAAAAAATCTCTATTATTGATACTCAGGATGCCCTTTACGGAAACCCTGCATACGATTTAGCTTCGTTAGTTGATGATGTAAGATTAAAAACAGATAATAAAATGAAAAGCTTAATTTATGATTATTTTTTAAAAAAACAAAAAAAATATGATAATGAAGAATTTAAAAATGATTTTAATATTTTGTCAGTTCTGAGAAATTTAAAAATAATAGGAATTTTTTCGAGATTATCTAAAAGAGATAATAAAAATAAATATCTTAAATTTATACCTTATGCTTGGAAGTTAATTAAATATAGAACAAAAGATAATAAGGATTTTGTTGAATTAAACAGTATTTTTAAAAAATATTTTTCCAAGAAATTTAAATAATTTATGAAAGTTAAAACAGCTATAATATTATGTGCGGGATATGGAAAAAGAGTTAATCCTATAACTCTAGATTGTCCCAAGCCACTTTTGAAAATAAACAAAACTACATTATTAGAAAATACAATTAACATAATAAAAAAAATTGGAATTAAAAATATTTATATAAATTCTTTTTATTTAAAAAATAAACTTAAAGATTATCTAAGTAATAATAAATTTAATATTAATATAAATATTATAGATGATGGAAAATATCTATTGGGAACAGGAGGTGGAATAAAAAATATTTTACAAAATTCAAAAGATAAAAATTTTGTTGTTTTTAATCCAGATACTTTATGGGACAAGACTTATTTAAAATATATAAAAAAAATGAAAGAACAATATGAAAAAAAAAAATTAAAAAATTTTTTATTGGTAGTAGATAAAAAACTAAGTTTTGATAAAAATTTGACTGGAGATTTTGATTTAATAGATGGTCGTCTTGATATAAATAAAAAAAAAAAATATATTTTTACAGGATTTCAAATAATAAATAGATATGCATTTGACAATATGGAAAAAAAAATTTTTTCAATTCAAGATATATGGAAAATCCAATTAAAAAAAAATTGTTTATACGGATTTGAAAGCAGATCAAAATTTATGCATATAACAGATCTAAAAATTTATAAAAAAATTTCAAAAAACTATTAAATCTTTTGCTCTTGCATTATCCAAATATAGGCATTTAGATATTTTATTTTCTTGATCAAATATAATATGCAGTGGATTACCTGTAGGTATTTCTAATTTTGTGATTTCTTTTTCATCAAGTTTAAAAAGAAATTTGCATATTGCTCTTATAGAATTTCCATGAGCTGAAACTAAAATATTTTTTTTTTGTTTCAGCTTTGTCATTATGAATTCTTTAAAATATGGATTAACCCTATTAAAAGTATCCTCCAAAGATTCTGTATCTGGAATTTTTTCTCTTGGAACACTATTATAGGATCCAATATTGATAGGGTGATAAGGATTATTTTTATTTAATGGATCTGGCGCTAGGTTCCATGATCTTCTAAATTCATGAACTTTCTTGTCACCAATTTTTTTTCTCATTTGATCTTTGTTAAGCCCTGTTAAGGCTCCATAGTGCCTCTCGTTAAGTTGCCATGCTTGTATCGTATTTATATCTTTTTCTCTCATTGTTGTTTTGATTAACTTTAAAGTATCTATGGCCCTTTTTTGAAATGATGTGTAAAAAAAATCAAAATTAATTTCTTTTTCTTTTATTAATTCACCTGCTTTACAGGCTTCCAATTTTCCTTGTGCAGAAAGATCAACATCAACCCAGCCTGTGAATCTATTTTCTAAATTCCATTCACTCTGACCATGACGTACTAAAAATAAATTACTCATAAATTAAATTTTAATATAATAATATATTAATGATTAACATTAAAATATTTTTTCAAATTGTAAATGTAATTTTCTTATTCTTATATCTTTATCCAGGAAGTATTTTAGGTTTAATTTTATATGATGACATTTACAAACAGCCTCAACTAACAAAAGATTTTTATATATCATCTAACCATTTTTATTCATACTTTCTAATTTCTTTTATTGGATTGATTGCTTATTTTAATTCAAAAAAAAAACATATCCTATTATACTTGATATTTGGATCTATATTGATCGAAATACTTCATCTTATAATCCCCAACAGATCATTTCAAATTAGTGATTTGTTTGGAAATATTTTAGGAGTTTTAGTATCAATTATTGTATTTATATTTATAAAAATGATTTGGCAGAAACCGTGAACATAAATAATTCTCTTGTTAATTTTAATAAATTTTATTTAATTTTATTCCTTTTTTTATATTCATGTAGTTCGATACCAAAAAATACAAACGATGGTTGTGCAATTTTTTCTGAAAGATACTTATGGTACAAACATTCAAAAAAGGTTGAAAAAAAATGGGGAACACCAATTTATATTCAACTAGCATTTATAAAAATGGAATCAGACTTTGATTGGCTTGCCAAACCAGAAAGACAAAAAATTTTCAAAGTAATTCCATATAAGAGACCTTCAAGTTCATTTGGTTATTCTCAAGCAGTTAAAGGAACATGGAAGCAGTATAAAAATGAAACAAACAATCCTTTAGCAACACGAACAAGATATAAGGATAGTGTTGATTTTATTGGGTGGTATACAAGTAAAACTGAAAAAATTTTAAATATTCCAAAGCATAACGCATTTAAACAATATATCGCTTATCACGAAGGATGGGGAAATTATAAAAATTATAAAAAAAATAAAAAAATAGTACAGCTTGCTAAAAAAGTAAAAATTCAATCTGATAAATATAAAAGGCAATTAGAAAATTGTAAGTCCAAACTGAATAGAAAAAAATATATTATTTTTTAATTTTTTTTAAACACTTCTCCTGTTAAATAAATAGATCCAGTTATTATTATTATATCAGTTTGATTTAACTGCAAAGCTTTTAAAGCTTGCTCAATGTTTTCACTAAAACTTAAATTTGAAAAATTTTTAAATTTTTCTTTTAACTTTCTTCCACTTATTGCATTTACTTGATTGGGTATATCGATGACAGTTAAAGATGAAATATCCTTAAAATAACTTATGAATTTTTCATGATCTTTATTTTCCATCATTCCAACAATGATGTGTTTATTGCAATTTAAAGTTTGAAGATACTCATTTAAAGATTTCGATCCGCCAGGGTTATGAGAAGAGTCGACAATTAGCATATTATTTTTTACTAAATTTTTGAGTTTGCCAGATTTAATTTCCTCAAGCCTAGCTGTATTATACGCTTTTTTAACTCCATTTATTATATTTTCATCTTTGATCTTTAATTTATCTAAAACTCGCAATGAGGCAATTGCTGTAGATGCATTTTCAAATTGAAATTGACCTTTCATGCTTGGTTTTGGTATTTTTATACCTCCATATTTATCCTCGTAATAAAAAAAATCATTTTCCTTTATGACAAAACTATAATCTTCGTTAAAAAAATATTTGTTTGCTTTATTATTTGAAATATTTTTTTTAATACATTCAGTAATTTCTTTAGATGATTGTTTTGCAACTATTATATTCGACTCAAGTAAAGATGAAGTTTTTTCAAAAATAATTCTTTCTACGTTTCTTTCGTTTTTAGGCAACCAATCTAAATGATCTTCGCTAATAGATGTTACAATATTGCAAAGATTTTTTTTTAAGATATTGACTGCATCTCCTCTTCCAAAAAGACCAAATTCTGCAAGAACTATATTTTCTTTATATTTTTGACATCCGTAAAAAAAAGCAGCTGTAAGAGCTTCAAAATATGTAAGAGATTGACCGTTATTGATATTCTCTATTTCACTTAATAATTCTGCAAGTGCATCATCTGTAATAATTTCATCATTATAAATAAATCTTTCATTAATTGATCTTACGTGTGGTGAGGTGTAAACATTACACTTAATTTTAGCTTCTTTAAGTATTGCATGTAAAAAAGAAATTGTACTTCCTTTACCGTTAGTTCCACATATCTGAATACTTTGTATATCGTCTTGAGGATTACCTAATTTCGCACAGAGGTTTTTTATACGATCAAGGCTAAGATCAATTTCTTTAGGATGCAGCTTTTGTAACTTTGATATAATTTTCTGAAGCTTCATTTTTTTCCTCTAAATTTACTCCAGAATCAAATTTAAGCAAAATTTTTAAAATATTAGAAATTTGGTTTTTTAAATCATGTCTGTGTACAACTTTATCTACAAATCCATGTTTCTCAACAAATTCTGCAGTTTGAAATTCTTGACTTAGTTCCTCTTTAACCGTTGCTTGAATTACTCTTTTGCCAGCAAAAGCGATTAAACAACCAGGTTCAGCAAAATGAATATCACCCAACATTGCAAAGGATGCAGTTATTCCTCCAGCGGTAGGATCTGTAAAACAGACTAAATATGGTAAATTATTTTTTTTTAATTCATTAATTGCTATGGTTGTCCGTGTCATATTTGCTAAAGCTATGGGACTTTCAAACATTCTTTGACCACCACCACAAGGAAAAAATATGTAAGGAGTTTTGCTATCTATAGCTTGCTGTGCTCCATAAATTATAGCTTCTCCCTCAGCAGCTCCAACTGATCCTCCTATGAAATCAAAATTAATTGCACCTACAGTTACAGGAATTCCATCTAGTTTACCTTTTGCAATTAATACACCACATTCTTGGTTGGTCTTATTTTTTGCAATTTTTAATCTTTCTTTATAGGTTTTTGTATCACTCCATTTCAGTGGATCTTCTTCAGGAACTGGTGTTTTGATTATCTCGTAGTTGTTTATACCAAATAAAATATCAAATCTTTGTTTACAATTAATTCTATGATGTTTTCCACAGGAATTACATACCCATAAATTATCTTTTAATTCAGATTTTAAAATCGGACCTTTACAACAGTTTGTCCAATCTGAATTTTCGATATCTGACTTTGAAGGTCTTTTTTTTAATACTTTTTTTATTCTTTCACCAAATTTAATTGCTTTTGTTAACCAATTCATAAAATTCTGCTTTGAAGTTTTTTTACCATACTAGTAACTTTTGTGACAGGATTTTGTCTTTTTTGAATACTTTCAGTTATTTTCTTGCATATGGCGCTTCCCACAACTAATCCGTCAGCACTTTTTAGCTTTGAAATTGTCTTATCTGTTATTCCAAATCCAATAACACAATTTTTTTTTGGGTTAATTTTTTTTATTTTATTATAATTGATTAAAATTTTTTTAGGAGAAATCTTTAATTTTCCGCCAGTTGTTGAGAGCATACTAATATAATAAACCATATTATGGGAATCTTTAATAATTTTTTTAGCTCTTCGAAATGTAGTAGTAGGAGAAATTAATTGGATAAAATCAATTCTTTTCTTCTTACACTTTTTTGCAAATTTTTTGTTCTCAGGCCAAGGTAAATCAACTACTATTAATCCATCTACACCAGAGATTTTAGATTTATCAATAAATTTGTTTTCACCATATTGAAAAATCATATTATAGTATCCCATTAAAATGATTGGTTTATCAAATCTATATTTCTTAAACTTTTTTACTATTTGAAAAACATCATTCATTTTCAAACCATTTTTAATCGCCCTATATGAGCTAGTTTGTATTTGCCCACCATCTCCAATTGGCGTATTGTGTGGAAATCCAAGTTCACATATATCAGCGTATTTTGATATTGATTTTAAAATTTCTAAAGAGTTTTTTTTAGTGTTATCACCTGCTACTGTATAAGTTATCAACGCAGGTCTCAGTTGATCTCTTGCATTCTTAAATGCATTATTGATTGAATTACCCATATTTTTTTCCCAATCTGGATCTAAGTATGTCTTTATCTTTTATCGCGTCTCCACAAGAATTTACAATTATAATAGTATCGTCATCAAATTTTCTTGCTTCTTTACATGCAATTGAGAATGCATGACAAGGTTCTAAGCTAGGATTAATTTTTTCATATTTTGTGACTAGTTTATAAGCATTTAAAGCATCTTCATCGCTAGCCGAAACATATCTTGCTCTCTTAGTATCTTTTAAAAAGCAATGAAGTGGTGAAACCCCACTATAATCTAATCCAGCAGAAATAGATTCTGTTTCTTCTATTTGACCATCTTTATTTTGGACAACGTATTGCATAGCACCATGTAAAACTCCAATTTTTGAGTTATTTGTCAATGGTGCGGCGTGCTTATTGGACTTTAAAGGACCACCAGCTTCTACACCAATCAACTCAATCTGCTTCTTGTCAAATTTTATAAATTCATTCCAAAATCCAAAGCTAGAACTTCCACCTCCTACGCAATTGTATAATTTTAATTTTTTTGGTATCTTACCGAATTCCAAGTAAAGTTGTTGTTTTAACTCTCTTGAAATTTGTGAAGTGCTCCAACCACAAATTTTAACGAAAATATTAGGCCCAACAGTAGAACCAACGCACATATGAGTTGTATCACAATTTGATACCCAGTATCTCATACACTCACTAACAGCATCTATAAGTGTCTGGCTACCAGTATAAACTGGTACAATTTCAGCACCATTTTTTTTCATAGCATCACAGTTAGGTTTTTGTCTTTTCATATCTTTTGCTCCCATAAAGATTTTACATTTGAGACCAAATTTTTTAGCAGCCATGCTCAACATTTTTCCTGCATAACCTGCGCCAGTATCTCCAACTATATATTTTTTACCCATACTTTTGCAAATTAAGGCATGAACAGTTGCATTATAAATTTTATGAGCTCCACCGTTTGCCTCAGATACAATTTTTGACCAAATTTGGGCTCCACCCAAATGATTTGTGAGATTTTCAAGCTTGGTAAATGTTGTTGGTGTTCCTATGTAATTTTTAAAGTAAAAATCTCTTTTTTGAATAAATTTTTTATCTTTTCGAAGTCTGTTAAAAGTGAAAGTAAGATCTTCAATAGGTTTTTTTAACGTTTCTGGTACAAAACTTCCACCGAATTTCCCCCCCCAGAAACCATTTTTATCATGCTGATCTATCAGCTGAATTCCTTTTTTAATTTTCATTTTTTTTGTTCACTTTATAAATGTTTTTTAAAAAAACGTTTATTTTTTTAACATCTTTTTTTTTACGCGTTTCTAAACTACCTGAAATATCTATAATATCAGATATTTTTTCAAAATTAGCAAGATTTTGATTATATTTTATATTACCAGCTAACATTGTTTTAATTATTTTTGGAACATTGCTTAAAAATGAGTGATCAAATCCCACTGATTTTTCGTAACCTTTGCTATCAAATAAAATAATGTCAGCAACATTGATATATTTCTTATAGTGATTAACATCTTTCATTCTACTAACTTGTATTACTGAAATAATTTTTTTTTTAAATTTCTTTTTAATTATTAAAGTTTTTCTAGGTGTTACATTGTATAATTGAAAAAAGTCAAAATTCAATTTTGATAATTTTTTTAAATAACTTAAATTTGGTGAAACAAGAACTGCTACAAAATTTGATTTATGTTTCTCAACATCCAATAAAATCTTTAATTTTTCTAAATTAAGATTTCTATGAGACCTGGGATAATTACAAATAAATCCTATAAACTTTGGTGGATGTTTATGTGAGATTATGAAATTTAAAGTTTTCTTATCTTTTACACCACAAATTTTTGCTTCCATTACTTTGACAAATGATTTTCTAAATATTGAATATTTTTTTTAACATTACCTTTTGTAATTGGTCGACCTATAACGAGCCAATCACTCCCATTTTTGAAAGCTTCTTTAGGAGTCAAAGTTCTTTTTTGATCATTTGTGTTTTTACCATATCTAATACCTGGAGTAATTACTTCTTTTTTAAATATTTTTTTAATAATTTTAGTTTCAAGAGGACTGCAAACAACTGCATCTAATTTAGCTTTTGAAGCTAGCTTGGCTTGGTGCAAGACAAGTTTATTTACTTTTTTATCATACCCTATTTGTTTTAGAGATTTATTATCCAATGAAGTAAGCGTTGTGACACCTACCAATTTTATTTTACCCGCGTATTTTTTTGCTAATCTAAGAGCTTCTATTCCAGCACTTATATGTATAGTTAGGTAATCAATATTTAAATCTTTGATTGCTTTAATAGTGAATGCGCAAGTATTTGGTATATCGTGTAGTTTCAGGTCAACAAAAATAATTTTTTTTTTTAGTTTAGCAATAAATTCCCTTCCATTTTTTGAATTAAAAAATTCTAATCCAAACTTGTATCCAATTGTTAATTTTGAACTCTTGGTTTTTTTTATTACTTCTTTAACTTTTGTAATATTTGTACTATCGCAAGCGATAAATATTTTATTTTTTTTCATTTATTTTTTTGAAAGCCTCTTTTGCCATTCTAAAACTTATATTTTTTTTTTCAGGGACAAATACTTTTTCACCTGTCTTTGGATTTCTTGCATATTTTTTTTTATGAATTTTAGTAGTAAATCGTCCAAAACCTCTAAGCTCTACTGACTCGCCTTTTTTTAATGAAAGTTTAATTTGATTTAGAGTTATATCTAGAATCTTTGAAAGGTCTTTTTTTAAATAATTTTTATATTGATTAGAAAGTTGTTTTAATATGTTTGATTTTACAACAGCCAATTTTAATTATTTATCTCCCTCTTTCTCTTTTTTTTCAATATCATCAGATAGAGAGGAGAACGGTAAATTTTTACCTGACAATGGATCACTGTATTTGTCTAGTGCCTCTTTATTTTTAAGCTCCTCTAACAATTTAATACTAAGAGAAATTTTTCTTTTCTCAATATTTAGCTCAGAAATCGCTGCATCTATTCTTTCTCCTCCTACAAATCTAGAAGGTCTTGCGTCTGCTGCGTTTATAGCTATTTGAGATTTCTTAATACTCATTTTTAATTCAGATCCTTCTGGCTTAACAATTAAACCTTTGTTATCTGAACTTACAATTTGTACAGTGATTGCATCATTTACTTTCTTATTTTTGAAGAACTCTAATGGGTCTTTATCAAGCAATTTTTTAGATGCTCTTATTTTTTGTTTTGATTTATCAATCTCAACAATTTGAACTTCAATCTTGTCACCTTTTTTTAATTTTTTAAGTTCATCTTCTCCATTTTCTGAATAGGATAAATCATTACAATGACAAAATGCATCAATATCATAATTATCAATTTTAACATATATAGCATATTCATTTTTGCTACTTATAGACCCAGTTACTTTAGATCCTACTGGATGATTTTTTTCTAAATCTTCGAATGGATTAGATAGAGTAAGTTTATGTGATAAAGAAATTCTTCTTTTCTCTTTATCTATGTCGGTAATAACACATTTTATAACATCACCAACTTTAAACATTTTTTTTGCGGATGGATTTTTTTTAGTCCAGCTTAGTTCACTCGAATGAAGCAAGCTTGATAGTCCTGGTTCTAATTCACAAAAAGCACCAAAATCCATAATCTTAACTACTTTAACGTCGTACGGTTTGTTGAGTTCGTAATTAGAAATATGTTCAAATGGATCAGGTGAAAGTTGTTTAATAGAACATCCAACTTGCAATTTTTCTAAATCAACAGATATTACTAACAAATCGTGTTTATCGCCAATATTAAAAATTTCATCAGGATGATTTACCCTTGAGTAACTTATTTCTTGCAAGTGCACTAGGACATCTAGCTCAGAATTTACATCAAAGAATACTCCAAATGTACTGTAACTTTTTACTACTGCATCTTTAATTTTATCTCCAACTTTATATTTCGCAACTATCTTTTCTTTATCGATTTTTTTACTTGAATTAATTATTTGTTTTCTTGAAACGCATGCATTACCTCTAATTTTGTCCAACTTAATCAGAGCAAATTTTTGAGTTTCTCTCATTAAATGAGATATATCTTTTAATGGTTTGTCACTTATTTGTGATCCAGGACAAAACATCAAAGATCCAGTTTCAATGTGTTCTACTATTACGCCACCTTTTACTTTAGAAACAATTTTTCCATCTACTGGTTCATTATTATCATAAGCTTTTACAAGTTTTTCCCAGCCTTTTATTTTTAGAGCTTTGCTAGCTGAAACTTGGACTTCACCATTTTTGTCCTCAATATTTTCTACATATACCTCTATTTCTTCTCCTTCAATTATTTTATTTTCTAACCCAATTTGTTTTAATTCATTTATATCTAGTACTGGTTCTGATTTTAATCCTGGAATAAACAAGAATAAATATTTATTTGTAACCTTGTTAACTTTACCTTTTACTATTTTTCCTTCTGAGAGATCTTTTGAGGTAGACAATTGTTCATTTAATAATTTTTCAAATTCTTTTGATGCTGCGGAGTCTAGATTTTTATATATTTCCATTAATTCTTTAGCTTCCTATCTATAATTTTTTTAATTTTTAAAAAGCACGCTCTTTTAGTTAAATTTGATGTATTAATCAAGATTGAATCTTTTGTTCTTTTTAAAGGCGAAATTCTTCGATTATAGTCACTTTTATCTCTGATTTTAATACTTTTTAGTACCTCATCATAGCTTATTTTTATATTAAGTTTGTTTAATTCTTTGAGTCTTCTTCGAGCTCTTACATTGATATTAGCCGTTATGAAAAATTTAAAATCAGCATCTGGAATTATTTTGTAAGTAATATCCCTACCATCCAAGCAAGATCCATTAAATTTTTTTGGTGGATTGTATGCACAATTGATTTGGAATTTGTGTACTAATTTTCTAATTTTTTTTTCTTTAGAAATTATCGATGCCTCATGTCCAACTTTATTAGTTAACAGATTTTTGTTACTAAGTTTTTTTAAATTCAAATTTTTTATAAGTTTATAAATATATTTATGTTTAAACTTTCTAGGATTTTTAAGTTTATAATATGCTATATGACGATATATTTTTCCTGTGTCTAAATATAAAAGATTAAAATGTTTAGATATTAATTTCGCCTGTGTTCCAGCTCCTGCAGCTGCAGGACTATCTATTGCAATTTTTATAATATTTTTCACTTTTTTATTTCATTAATTTTTTTTAAAAAATTTGGAAAAGAAGAATTTATTGAATCTTTGTCGTGAATTATCCACTCACCACCAAAAACTAATCCTGCAATTACGCTCATCATAAAAATTCTGTGATCTTTGTAAAAATTTTTAACTTTATACCTCGATTTTAAATTTAAAGAGGGGTTTCCAAATATTTTTATAGAATGATTTTTAACAAGTGTTTTAATCCCAATTTGTTTCAGAATTTCAGATCCAATTTTTAATCTTGGGCTTTCTTTTTGGTTAAGTTCAGATAAATTTTTAAAGGTTGAAACACCTTTGGCTTTTGCAGCAACTAAAAAAATAATCAAAAATTCATCTATAGCACTTGAATTTAAAGATGTTGGGCAATTTATACCTTTTAATTTATTTGAGCTACTAACTTTTATATCTGCAGTTTTTTCACCCATGTAAGTTCTCTTATTTAAAAATTTTATTTTCGCTCCCATCTTATTTAAAATTTTTATAATGCCAGTTCTAGTGGGATTTATATTTATGTTTTTAATAATTAATTTAGAATTTTTAGATAGTAAAGTAAGGACAATAAAAAATGCACACGAACTTATATCTCCAGGAATATTATAATTAAATGCATTTATACTACTTGACTCAACCTCAATAAAATCATAATTTTTTTCTTTTCTTATTTTAATTGGAATATTTAATTTTTTAAAAAGTATCTCAGTATGATCCCTAGATTTTTTTGCTTTTATTTTAGTTGTACCTGGTGATAATAAAGCTGCCAACATTACTAAACTTTTGCACTGAGCAGACCCACGATATTCGTTATAATTTATAGGTGTAACAAAATCAGTTCCTTTTAAATTGATAGGTAATCTATTTCGATTTTTGGGAAAAAAATTAACACCAAATTTATTTAATGGTTCAATTACTCTAGAAAAATCTCTACGAGATAAACTTTTGTCGCCTTTCAATCGTATATGGTATGGTGATCGAATTAATAAACCCGAAATAAGCCTCGCCAATGTTCCAGAATTACCAGCGTCAAGTGTTAAATTTTTCTTAAATTTAAATCCATTGAGACCTCTTCCATTAATTTCGCAAAATTTATTATTTTTTATTATATTCACCCCTAATTTTTTAAGTATTTTCAAAGTGCTTTTTACGTCATCTGAATCAAGTAAATTAAACGCTCTAGATTTACCTATTGCAATTGATGCTAGCAGAGCCCATCTAATAGATAGGCTTTTATCTCCACTTATATTAATTGTTTTATCAAAAGTACCAATCTTAGATCTAACCGTTATTGAATTTTTCATTTATTAATTAATTTTAAAATACTCACCAAAATAAGCTGCTCTCGCTTTAGTATTTTTCACAATTTCATTAGGAGTGCCACTTGTTACAATCTTTGTATTTGAGATCACATGAGCAACGTCTACGACTCGAAGTAATTCTGATGCTTGGTGGTCTGAAATGAAACTCGAAATCCCAAATTCGGTTTGTAAATTTGCTATGATTTCTTGAAGCATATGAATGGTAATCGGATCTAATGCAGAAAAAGGTTCGTCTAGTAACAATATTTTAGGGGATCCTAGCAAAGCCATCGCTAATGTTAGTCTTTTTTTTTGTCCACCTGATAGAAAATTTGCTTTAGTATGTTTCACAGCATCCAATTCAAACTTTGAAATTAAAAAATCTATTCTTGATAATCTCTTCTTTTTATCTTCTATAAGTATTTCTGAAACTGCTTTTAAATTATCTAATAAGGTTAAATCTGACCAATATCCAAATGCCTGCGGACAATATCCAATACGAAACTTTCTGCATCTTAAATAAATTGGAATTTTTGAAGTAGGTGTTTCATCAATATATATCTCCCCAAAATCTGGTTTAAGAAGACCAGTTATTAAATTAAATATTGTACTTTTACCTGATCCATTAGGCCCTAATAACCCACATATCTCTCCCATATTGACTTTAAAACTTACGTTATCAAGAATTTGGGTATTTCCAAAAGATAGTGTTACATTTTTGAACTCAAGTAAGGGTTTACTTCTCTTAAAACTTTTAAGTCTAAATTTTTTAATTATTGCCATTACGTCTCGTTGATTTTAATTTTAACATCTGAGTTTTTATTATCCATGATTATTTGTATATCATTTGTCAAAAGATCTATATTTAATCTATCAGCTTTTATATTTCCTTTTGTTCCTTTGTAAACTAGATTTTCATACAATGTTAAAAAATTTTCTTCAATATTTAGATCAATAAAATTGCAATCAATTATATGTTCTCCATAAGATACATTAATTTTTTGAGAGAAATTTGTTTCATAACTTGTGTTATTATATTTTGCTTTTTTTGACATGATTATAATTTCTTCACTGTTATTTAAAGTTATTTTGGCTTCTACTTCACGCATAAATATTATTGCAGGATCGTTAGGATCTATCTCTCCAAATTTAGCATAAATCTCATATTTATTTCTATCTAAATCAAGCGTTGAATAACTAACATCTCTTAAAATGTTTGAAAATTCAGTCTGATTTTCCAAATTACTCTCTTCTTTTTTTATATCAATTTTACCTTCGACTATTTTTTTACTCTTAAAGTATTTATTAAAGACAAAAATTAATATAATTGAAATAAATAATAACGTAATTAATTGTAAAACGGTTTTTTTATCCATTTACTGTATATTAGCATCTAAAATTTGGTGTATATGAACAATGCCAATTGTCTTTTCTTTTTTATTATTTTGATGAATGCACAAGCTAGTAATTTTTTTATCATTCATAATGGACAATGCTTTTGATGCTAAAATATCAATATCTACGCTCAATGGTTTTTTTGTCATTATATTTTTAATTTTTATTTTAGAAAAATCTTTAAATTTCTCAGCACCTCTTCTTAATTGTCCATCTGTAATTATACCCGTAGTATAGTTCTTTGAGTTTCTAATTATTAAAACTCCCAATCTCTTATTGGACATGGTTTTTAATGCTTTAGAAAAAATCATATTTTCATTAATGAAAGGTATTTTATTTCCTACAGACATAATATCTTTAACAGTTTTTAATTTTGCACCCAAGCTGCCCGAAGGATGAAATTTCTTAAATTGTATTTCGGATATACCTTTTGAAATCATAGTACAAATTGCAATTGCATCTCCAATGCTAAGCTGTGTTATTGTTGATGAGGTAGGTACATATTTTCCTGGTCCAGCTTCTTTAACTATTGGGATGAGTAGACCAATATCTGAGTTTTTATAAAGCAAAGAATTTTTTTTTGAAGTTATACCAATTAAAATTATTTTTTTATTTCTATTAGCATATTGAATAATATTTTTTAATTCTGAGCTTTCACCACTTAAACTAAAAAGAATTAATACATCACCAGAACCTATTTGACCAAGATCACCATGTGAGCACGCATTTGCATCTACAAAAAAAGAGGGAGTTCCAACAGATGAAAGGGTAGAAGCCATTTTTTTTGCTATAATTCCAGATTTACCTACTCCTGAAATAATTATTTTTCCATTTTTACAATTAAGTATAGCTTCTATAACTTTATTAAAATTTTTATCAATTTTACGTTTTAAAATTTGTAAAGACTCTATTTCTGACTGAATTACTTTTTTTGCAGCAGAGATATAATTATTTTTTTTCATTGTTTAATGTGCCCAAATATCTTCTTTGAATGAGGCTAAATCAAGTTCTACTCTTGTGTTAATAAACTTAACCGTATTTTTATATAAATTAATTCTATTTTCTCTAGATAAAATTTTTTTTAGCTCTTCTAAAATTTTGTGGAGATGAATAACATCATTAGCACAATATAACAGCTGCTTATCACTTAATGTACCTCCAAAATCTGAACTTTGAAATTGTTTACTAATATCTATTCCTATGAACTCTTTAACTAAATCTTTTAGTCCATGTTTGTCACTATAGCTTCTAGCTAATTTTGATGCAATTTTTGTATCCTCTACATTTTTAACATCTGTTTTTAAATAATATTTAATAAATGTTAAATCTGCCCTCGCGTAGTGGAAAATTTTTGTAATTTTATCATCTGATAATATAGATTTTAAAATAGGAGCATTATATTTTTCTTTATTTAATTGAATAATATGTGCATCATTTTTTCCAGTAGAAATTTGAACTAAACAAAGTCGGTCTCTATTAAAATTAAGTCCCATAAACTCACAATCTACGGAAATATTGTCACCTAATGTTATTTCGGCTGGTAAATCATCTTTGTGTAATTTAATATCTACTTTCATTTTAAATATATATATATGAAACCAAAAGAAATTCTACTTTTAGGTGCATCTGGCCAAATAGGCCGTAATTTAATTAGAAAGCTTACAGCCAATAATTTCAAAGTAACTGCTGTAACTAGAAATTTACATTCTAAAGGGTATTTATTAAAAACACAAGGAAATCCAGGATACATTGAGATTATCGAGGCTAATATTTTTGAAGATAATAATCTAAGAGACCTTATAAAAAATTCCGACATTTGTATAAATTTAATAGGAATTCTTTTTGAAAAGAAAAATAATACTTTTCAAAATATTCATGTAAATTTACCAGATATAATATCCAAACATTGTTCAGAATATAAATTGGACCAATTAATTCATGTTTCAGCTTTAGCTGTTGAAAATGCAAAAGACAGTCTGTACGCACGTAGCAAGACCGAAGGTGAAAGAGTAGTAAAAGACAATTTTCCAAAGGCAACTATTTTAAAACCATCTTTAGTTTATTCCATAGATGATAATTTTACTACGACATTTATGAATTTACTTAATATCTCACCTATATTTCCATTATATTATTCTGGAAAAACTAAATTTACACCTATTCATGTTTCTGATCTTTCTGAAATAATAAATAAAGTAGTTTTAAACAATATAAATTCAGAAACAATCCAGTGCATTGGACCTGAAGTTATTAATTTTAAGGAAATAATTAAAAAACTTCTTAATTCAATAAAAAAAAAAAGGTTTTTGATCCCTATGCCTTTAATCTTGGGAAAAATTACTGCAAGTTTAATGGAAGCCGTAATGCCAAATCCTTTAATTACAAAGGATCAATTAAGATTATTAAAGTATGACAATATAGTTTCTGATAAGTATAAAACAAATTTTGAACTTGATATGCCAGCGCAATTAAAATTTGAAGAGGAAATAAATAAGTATGCTTATATGTGGAGAGAAGAAGGTCAATTCGCAAAAATTGAAAATAATCAATGATTACTTATATTTTTTTAACATCTGCTATTGTAATATTTGTCATAATCTTATTTATAGCTGCAAAAGCAATCAAAAAAGGTATGAATGCTAAATCTCAAATAAATTTTGACGAAGAAAATCATTCGCAAAAAAATATCAGTAATGAATTAGAAAAGGTTAAGTTGCTTTACGAAAAGGGAATCTTAAGCGAAGATGAGTTTAAGAAGGCTAAAGAAAAAATACTCAACTAATTAAGCAGATTTAATTTTCTTCTCCATGAATTTTGGCATTTCATCTTCTTTGGTAACAAGTTCTTCTTTCTTCCCTTTAATTGGTTTTTCCTGGTAAATTATCATTAAATGTAGAGGACAATAACTGAACTTTTCAACTGTCTTTCTTCCACAAAAAGAGGAGTTTTTTTCATCCGGATGACCATCCATATATTTACAAGTACTGTCTGTTAGTTCCTCTAATGATAAATTTTTGGCCGGCTCAAATTTTGAATCTAAAAGAAGAGATTTAAATTTATTTCTTCTTCCTTTTTTATTGACAGAATTTATATTATTTTTTTGAACAGTTGAGTTTGATTGGAAAGCATTTGATCTAGTTTTAATTTTGGCTGACAAATTAAGTCTATGGGCTTTCCCGATTACGGCGTTTCTGGAAACTCCACCTAAAATTTGGGCTATTTGAGAGGCCGTATTACCTTTTCCCCATAATTCTTTGAGTTTTTCTACTTTTTCTTCTGTCCAGCTCATAAATGTACTATATATTGTGTATTAGTATAAATCTTTTACAATATAAAGTAAGTCATAAAGATTATCAAATAACAAGACTTTTTTTTAATTTATTAACAAGATTATCGATTATTATAAATAACTTATGGTTGAAATACAAAATAAATACAAAATTGGTGTTAGAAGATTTGGAAGAATAAATTGGATAGGTATTTATACTCTTTATAAAAAGGAAGTACTGCGATTTTTAATAGTATCAGGTCAAACCCTTATCGGACCTATTTTAACATCAATTCTTTTTCTTTTGGTTATATCCTTAGCGATAGGTGAAAATAGAGCAGATGTTTTAGGTGTCCCGTACATAGAATTTTTAGCGAATGGATTAATCATGATGCAAGTAATCCAACAAAGCTTCTCTCATTCAAGCTCTTCTGTAATGATGGGAAAAATGATGGGTACAGTAATTGATATAGTTGGTTCTCCATTGTCAGCCGCAGAAGTTACTACATCTGTTGTTTTAGCTTCAGTCACTAGAGGATTTAGTATTGCTTTAATTTCATCTTTAATATTTACATTCTTCTTAAACATCCAAATATACGATTACTTTTTTTGGTTTTTATATATTTTTTTAAGTTCATTTTTTCTAGGATCTGCAGGATTTATCGCAGGACTTTATGCAGACAAATTTGATCAAATGGCTACAGTTACAAATTTTGTTATTGTTCCTCTTTCTTTTCTTTCAGGAACTTTTTATAGTATTGAAAGATTGCCACTAATATTGCAACAGATAAGTTATTATAATCCTTTTTTTCATATGATAGATGGTTTTAGATATGCTTTTATAGGGAATTTAGATGGAGCTTTAAAATTCGGATCAATATACTTATTAATACTATCCCTTATTACATGGGTCTTCGCTTTCTATTTATACAAAAAAGGCTATAAAATTAAATCATAAAATGAGTTCATTAGCAAAAAATTATAATAGAAGAAAAATTTCTTTTCAAAAAGGAGAGGGATCTTTTCTTATTTCTACTAACGGGAAAAAATATTTAGATTTTGTTCAAGGTATAGCCGTTAATTCATTGGGACATGCTAACAAAAAACTTATTAAAACTTTAAATGTCCAAGCAAAAAAATTATGGCATGTTTCAAATGCTTTTTTAATCCCAGAAGGGGAAAGGCTTGCAAATAAAATTACAAAAAATACATTTGCAGACTCTGTTTTTTTTCAGAACAGTGGAACAGAAGCAACAGAAGCAGCAATAAAAGTAGCAAGAAGATATTTTTATTCGATTGGAAAACCAAATAAAAATAGAATCCTTTGTGTAAAAAACTCTTTTCATGGAAGGACTTTGGCTGCAATATTTGCAAGTGGATCAAAAAAAATGACTGAAGGGTTTGGTCCAAAAGTAGAAGGCTTTGATCATTTTGATTTTGGTAATCATAAATCATTGCAAAAAGCAATTACTAAAAATACAGCTGCTATTATGGTAGAGCCTATAATGGGAGAGGGCGGTATAAAGGTTATACCAACATGGTGTTTAAAAGAATTAAGAAAAATTTGTAATAAGAAAAAAATACTTTTGATTTTAGATGAAGTTCAATGCGGCATTGGTAGAACAGGTAATTTTTTCGCTTTTGAGTATGCGGGAGTAAAGCCTGACATAGTTCCTATAGCAAAGGGTATAGGCGGTGGCTTTCCTATAGGAGCTGTTCTAATGACAAAAAAAGTAGCCTCTTGCATGACCCCTGGCACGCATGGCTCAACTTTTGGAGGTAACCCTTTAGCCATGAGTATAGGAAATACTGTTTTAGACGAGATATTTAAAAAAAAATTTTTAAAAAATGTTAAAAATTTGTCCTCTTATTTTTTTAAAGAACTTAATAGTATAAAAAAAGACTATCCTCAGATTATCAAAGATGTAAGAGGTTTGGGTCTGCTCATTGGATTACAATTAAACGTTAATCAGACTAAGTTTATTAATAAATTAACACAAAATAGACTGTTAACAATTAAAGCAGCAGAAAATGTAGTTAGAATTTTGCCACCACTCAATGTAAAAAAAGTAGAAATTGATTTCGCTTTAAAAATAATTAAAAAAGTTTGTAAAGAATTTTAAAAGTATGAAAAATTTTATTAATCTAATTGATATCCCAGCTGAAAGTTTAAGGAAAATAATTTTAGATGCAAAGAAAAGAAAAAAGAAAAGAAAAAACTTGAGCTCTTTGGATATTGACAAAGATAATCCTCTGAGAGGCAAATTGCTTATTCAAATGTTTGAAAAATCGAGTACTCGAACAAGATTAAGTTTCTATCTTTCAATACGTCAGCTTGGTGGGGGTGTATTAAATTTAAGAAAAGATGAATTGCATTTAGCTAAAGGGGAATCTTTACCCGATACGGCTAAGATCTTATCAACATATGGCAATGCATTTATGTTGAGAACTGATAGCGATAAAAAGTTGGACGAATTTAAAAAATATATGACAATTCCAATTATAAATGGTTTGAGTCCCTCATCTCATCCAGCGCAAGTATTATCAGATATATTTACAATAGAAGAAATTAAAAAAAAACCGATATCAAAATTACAAATTTGTTGGATAGGTGATCCAAGTAATAATGTAATCAATAGTCTTATTGTTGCATCTTTAAAATTTTCTTTTAAGTTAAATATAGCATTCCCTAAAAAATATTACCCCAAAAAAAATCTGTATAAATGGGCTATTAATAAAAAAGGGAAAGTTAATTTACTTAATAATCCAAAAGATGCGGCAAGAAACTCTGATGTAATTTTTACTGATAAAGTAATTTCAATGAACGATAAAATTGATAAATCTAAAAAATTAAAAGATTTTAAAAAATTCCAAATTAATAAAAGAATAATGGCATGTGCAAAAAAAGATGCGATATTTCTTCACTGTTTGCCCAGAGGTCCAGAAGTAACTGATGAAGTATTTTTAGGCAAGCAATCTAAAGTTTGGCAACAGGCATTAAATAGAGTCCATGTTCAAAAAAGTATATTGCTTTATTGTTTTGAAAAATTAAGGTAAGGGAGTTGGGTTATCACCCATTTCGTTAAGATACAAAATAACCGATGCTCTATCTTCTTCTTTTTTTAAACCAGCAAAACCCATCTTATTTCCTTTTATCCAGGTTGCAGGTTTTAACAAAAATCCATTTAATTCCTCAAAAGTCCATTTCTTTTTATAGGTCATTAAAGACTTAGAGTATTTATATTCACTAACTCCGCCAACATCTCTACCTACTACAGAATACAAAGCTGGACCAATTTTATTTCCTCCACCTTGTTTTATGCTGTGACATGCCGCACATTTTTTAAATACTTTTTTCCCATGTTCCGAAGATCCCATAGCTAATAATGCGGATATATCAATTTGACTTTCTGTTGATGATAATGAATCATCCACCGCTGTATTGATTTCAACTTTATATCCCTGTAATTCAGGTGTTTTTACTTTGAAAATTATGTCTGATACTTTACCTATTCCAAATACTATCAACACAGTAACTAAAATTGCTGTAATAAGTTTGTTTATTTCAAAAGAATTCATTTAATTTAATTAGCTTCGTATAACATGATTATTAAAAAAAAAAACTAAAATTTACCTTTATTTTTGCGTCGCAAAGACGCATAAACATTATATTTTATGAGCAAAACTTTAATATTAATACCATCTAGACTTGGTGCAAAAAGATTACCCGGAAAACCTTTGTTAGAAATAAACAAAAAATCAATCATATATCATGTTTATAAAAAAGCAGTAGATGCAAAGATTGGCAAAGTCTTTGTAGCAACTGGCGATAAAAAAATTTACAAAAATATTATTAGTCAAGGTGGTAAATGCGTTTTGACAAAAAAAAATCATAAATCTGGCACAGATAGAATTTATGAAGCTTTCAAACAACTAAAGTTAAAAAATATTAAATATGTTTTAAATATTCAGGGTGATGAGCCACTTATAGATAAAAATGATATAATAAATTTAAATAAAAATGTAATTTATAATAATCTAAAATTTTGTACATTAGGAGCAAAAATTAAAGATAAAAAAAAACTAAAAGATGAAAATGTAGTTAAAGTAGTGACCAAACATAAATTAAATAAAAAAGGTTTTGCCGAAGCAAAAAAATTTTTTCGTAAGAGTAAATTAAATGAATTAAAAAATGTTTATCATCACGTTGGTATTTATCAATTTAGTGTATCTAAACTTAAAAAATTTGTAAGATTAAATCAAACTAAAAATGAAAAAAAATTTAAGTTAGAACAGCTAAGGGCATTAGACAACAATATAAAAATTAATGTAGTATTAGCAAAAACTACTCCTTTAGGAATTGATACAAAATCAGATTATAAAAAAGTAAAAAAACTTATGGAAAGAGCAACTTAATATATTATAAATAACTTATGAAAATTGTTTATCAAGGAATACCAGGAAGCTATAGTGAAAGCTGTGCGAAAGAAAATTATTCAGGTTGTGAGACTATTGCATGTAAAACTTTTGATGAATGTTTTGACAAAGCTTCACAGGACAGTTCAATTAGGGCAATTTTACCTGAGTCAAATAAGACAACAGGAAATATTGGAATTGAGTATTTAGTATTCAAACACAGACTAAATATATATGCTGAGCATTTTTATCAAATTAATCATAACTTATTAGGAGTGCCTGGCTCTAAAATTGCAGACATTAAAGATGTATACTCACATGCTCAGGCCTTAAGCCAATCGTCTGAATTTTTAAAAAATAATAATTTAATAGCAAATGTAAGAGCAGATACAGCCGGATCGGCAAAATATGTTTCAGAAACTAAAGATAAGTCAAAAGCTGCAATTGCCTCTGTATTAAGCTCAAAAATTTACAATTTAGACATCATGCACTCAAATATTCAAGATGATAAAAAAAATATGACAAGATTCTTAATTATGGGAAAAGATATTTTTCAACCAGAATACGATAATAATATGAAATATGTTACTTCGCTGTTATTTAAGCTCAAAAGTAAACCTGCGGCATTGTATTCAGCATTGTCTGGATTTGCACTAAATGGAGCAAACTTAATAAAATTACAGAGCTTTCCTGAAAAGAATACTTTTTCCTCTTATTTTTTCTTATGTGAAGTAGATGGTCACATAGAAAATAAAAAAATACAAAATTCATTAGAGGAATTAGGCTTACATTGTGATGATATGCACGTTCTAGGTGTTTTTAATGCAGACAAATTAAGAGAAAAGTAAATTTTTAACTTTATTGTAGATTGGTTTTTTTTACTGTTATAATAGTATTGGGTCAATCAGGTGAATGTACGGTCAACCCTGTCAGGTTCGAAAGAAAGCAGCAGTAACCAGTATTTTTCAGGTTGATTGGCCCTGAATTGTATGAACAAGAATTCTAAAATTTTAGCCTTAAAATATAGGCCTCAAGTTTTAAAAGAACTTATTGGTCAAGACATAGTTGCTTCAACAATTTATAACTCAATCAAATCTAACAAAATTCCCAATGCATATTTATTTACTGGCATTAGAGGTGTTGGAAAAACTACATTTGCAAGAATTGTTGCAAAGTCTTTGAATTGCAAAAATGGAATTGAAAATATAAATAAACAAGATTCATGTGAAAACTGTCATTGCGAAGCTATAGCAAACTCAAATCATATTGATGTTTTAGAAATGGATGCGGCAAGTAAAACAGGAGTTGATGATGTTAGAGATTTAATTGAGTTTTCAAGATATGGCCCAACTAGTGGAAAGTATAAAATTTTTATTATTGATGAAGTGCATATGTTAAGTAAGCAGGCATTTAATGCTTTATTAAAAACCTTAGAAGAACCACCTCAATATTTAAAATTCATATTTGCTACAACTGAAATAAAAAAAATACCTGTAACAGTATTATCAAGATGTCAGCGATTTGATTTACAAAGAGTTAAATCAAATGAATTATTTGAATATCTTAAAAAAATTTCAAATTTAGAAAAAGGAAATATAAGCGATGAAGCCTTGAAACTTATTGTTAAAATTTCTGAGGGATCTGTCAGAGACTC